>Ga0351890_10004_pt1 | contig 89788 bp, 80 predicted proteins | sample TotcelFGM3001M15_FD_206743 | JGI IMG/M metagenome (GOLD analysis project Ga0351890, IMG submission 206743) | Enriched cells from coal bed in the Powder River Basin, Montana, United States - Total cells FGM rep3 HSBNCT.FGM.300.1.M15 ...
ACGAAACCGGCCATATTGTTCAACCTTTACCTGATTTTGCTAAAGACCCGCAAGAATTATTGATGATGTATCGCTTAATGATGCTGCTTCGTACTTTCGATAATAAAGCAGTTACATTGCAACGCACCGGTAAAATTGGAACTTATGCCGGCATTTTAGGCCAAGAGGCGGTTTCAGTCGGTCTAGGCGCAGCAATGCAACCAGATGATGTGCTCTGCCCTGCTTATCGTGAATATGGTGCCTTTCTTCAACGCGGTGGCAAAATGTCCGATATTTTGTCTTTTTGGGGCGGGGATGAGCGAGGCAGCCAATTTGACAACAAAGCAGATTTTCCAATATGTGTTCCCATTGCAACTCAATGTTTGCATGCCGCTGGTGTGGCAGTAGCTTTTAAATTACGCAAACAACCCCATGTCGCTGTTACTGTTTTGGGTGATGGTGGTACTTCAAAAGGTGATTTTTATGAAGCAATGAATTTAGCAGGGGATTGGCGTTTACCCGTGGTTTTTGTCATTAATAATAACCAATGGGCAATTTCATACCCGCGCTCAGCTCAAACTGCTACTGAAACTTTAGCTCAAAAAGCCATTGCCGCAGGTTTTACTGGTTTACAAGTTGATGGAAATGATGTGATTGCTGTGCGTGATGCGGTAGCTAATGCTTTAGAAATAGCACGTACTGGCGGGGGACCTACCTTGATTGAGGCAATAACGTATCGCTTATGTGACCATACCACAGCCGATGATGCAAAACGCTATCGTGAAAATGATGAAGTTGATCGAGCTTGGCAAGTCGAACCCTTGCTGCGGTTACGTTCTTATTTAGAAAGTATGCATGCGCTTAATCAAACTGAAGATGAAAAAATACAAGCTGAATGTAGTATGCAAGTTGAACAGGCAGTACAGGAATATCTCAACAAAAAACCACAAGCACCTGAATCTATGTTCGACTATCTTTATGCCAAATTGCCTCATGATCTTAAAGAGCAACGACAAGATTTATTGGAGAATTGCTGATTATGCCAGAAATTACTTTAGTTGAAGCTGTCACTCAAGCATTAGCCTATGAATTAACACACGACAAAAACGTGATCGTATTAGGTGAAGATGTTGGAAAAAATGGTGGGGTCTTTCGCGCTACTGCAGGTCTTCAAGAACGTTTTGGCCCGGAGCGAGTGATGGATACTCCTTTAGCAGAATCGATGATAGCTGGTATGTGTATTGGAATGGCGTCGCAAGGATTAAAACCTGTTGCAGAATTTCAATTCCTCGGTTTTATTTATTCTGGCTTAGATCAAATTATCAGTCATGCATCACGATTACGTAATCGTACTCGTGGGCGTTTAAGCTGCCCGCTAGTCTATCGAGCACCTTATGGGGCGGGTATTCATGCGCCAGAACATCATTCTGAAAGTACAGAAGCGTTGTTTGCTCATACACCAGGTGTTCGAGTGGTTGTCCCCTCTTCTCCAGCACGATGTTATGGTTTATTGTTGGCAGCAATCCGTGACCCAGATCCAGTCATTTTTTTGGAACCGGAGCGTATTTACCGCTTGGTTAAGCAAAATGTACCCGATAGTGGTGAAGCTTTGCCACTTGATAAATGTTTTGTTTTGCGTGAAGGCAGCGATATAACTCTAGTTAGTTGGGGAGCATCTATTCATGAAACTATGCTAGCTGCCAAAAGCCTGGCAACCAATGGAATTAGTGCTGAAGTTATCGATGTAGCCACTCTCAAGCCATTAGATATTGAAACCATTTTGCAGTCTGTCGCTAAAACTGGCCGCTGCGTGATTATTCATGAGGCACATCGAACCTGTGGTGTTGGCGCAGAAATCGCTGCCCAAATTGCTGAAAAAGGTTTATTTTATTTACAAGCGCCTATTCAAAGAGTCACCGGCTATGACACCGTCGTACCTTATTATCATCTTGAAAAGCTTTATTTTCCCAGTGAACAGCGTATTTTAAAAACAGTTAATAAAGTATTGGAGCTAGCATGAGTATTTTTCGTTTACCTGACCTGGGTGAAGGTCTTCCCGATGCTGAAATAACCCAATGGTATGTAAAAGAAGGCGATACCGTCAAAGCCGATCAGCCTTTGGTTTCGATGGAAACCGCAAAAGCTGTGGTCGATGTGCCAGCCCCTCAAAGCGGCAAAATACTCAAGCTGTATGGGCAAGCCGGCGATATTATTAATACGGGTGAACCACTGGTTGAATTTTCCTCTGAAGCAACAACGATGCCAGCTATGGAACGTCAATCAGAAACTGCTGCTAGTGTGGTCGGTAAGACTGAGGTTGGTAATATTGTTATCGAAGAAGCTGCTATGGGTGTCACTCCTACCGGTGTTACAACTCAGCAAATTAAAATAATCCCTGCTGTGCGTATATTAGCAAAAAATCTTAATGTCGATTTGCAAGAGCTTATTGGCACTGGCCCACACGGGCAAATTACAGCCGAAGACGTTAAAAAAGCGGCAAACAAACAACCTGTTCCAACCCCTGTTTCACAGGCCGCTGGTAAACCAATCATTGAACCGCTTCGCAGCGTGCGCCGTGCAATGGCAACAGCAATGGCACAATCTCATGCCGAAGTGGTACCCGTTACTTTAGTAGATGATGCGGATATATTTCGCTGGCCAAAAAGCACAGATATAACAGCTCGTGTCATTCGTTCTATCGTTATTGCTTGTCAAATTGAACCAGCTCTCAACGCTCATTTTCACAGTAAAGATTTAGAGCGGCATATTTTCAAACATATTAATATTGGCATAGCCATGGACTCAAAAGATGGCTTGTTTGTTCCAGTGTTGAAACATGCCAACGATTTAACAGAACAAGAGATGCGCAAAACTATTGAGCGCTTCAAAGAGCAAGTGAAAAATCGTACCGTTCCCCAAGATGATCTTAAAGGCAGTACGATTCAATTATCTAACTTTGGCACTATGGCCGGACGCTACGCTAATCCCATCATTGTACCGCCCACTGTTGCCATCTTAGGCACAGGCCGTATTCACAAAGAAGTCGTGCCTTTTGAAGATATGATCGCCATTCATCGAATTCTACCGCTATCGTTAAGCATCGATCATCGCGCCGTTACAGGCGGCGAAGCCGCGCGCTTTTTAGCAGCGGTTATTGCCGATTTAGAAAAGGGAGAGTGAAATACGTTATTCTATTTTGACTAAGTGTTTATCGTAGGTTGAGTTGAGTGTTTTTTACGAAGCCCAACCTACATTTTCTGTGAATCTTTTTAGTTTCCCTTCTCCCTCAGCTACACTTTCTGTGAATCCTTAAATTCAAGTTTCCCTTCTCCGCACGCTTTTTATGAAGGGAGAAGGTTATGATGAGGGAGAACAGAATTTCACACAACCAATAATTCTGAATTAGTGCCATATTCTTTTCCCCCTCATCCTGCCCTCTCCCCCAGAAAAGAACTGGGGCAGAGGGGAAGCAATGACGGCAACCTATCTCTAGTAGAAAAATAAAGCATTTTGCTGTATAAAAACTGCCGTTAGTGGCAATTCGGTACACAGCTCTTAATCTAGGGCCAAATCTTAATAAGTTAACAGTAATTTTGATTAATTTTTAATCTACAATTCATGATCTTTTATTAAAATGTGGGCTACTTTGAATTGAACCGAGCCGTAAAATCATCCGTAGGGTACTCCAACGTTAAATTGTCATTGCGTATGCGGCATCAAACAAGAACCCCAGAAATAAATATAGGTAGTTAAAATGCTCAGAAATAACGATTCAGATAATAGTCGCAATAATCCGTCAGAAAGATATAGGAATAAAGGGAAAGAAAAAAATACAGGAAACCCTAGTAATAGACACTTTAATACAAACAGAGATGGCGTCAGAGATAGAGACACAGCTTCTCACAGCGATAGAGACAGAACTACTGCCAGCAGAGATAGAGGCACAGCTTCTCACAGCGATAGAGGCAGAACTACTGCCAGCAGAGATAGAGGCACAGCTTCTCACAGCGATAGAGGCAGAACTACTACCAGCAGAGATAGAGGCAGAGCTACTGTCAGCGATAAAGACAGAACTACTACCAGCAGAGATAGAGGCAGAGCTACTGTCAGCGATAGAGACTCTAAACTGGATAATCGCTATGCTAATTTTCAAAAACAACCCACCCAGATCTCCCAAAAAAGAAAAGCATCAGCGTTTACCGCCAATACTCCAAATACTGAAAATACTTCAAAAAATTCGAATAATAGAGATCGATCTAAGCGTCAAAAAACAGGTGAAACAAGCTCAACTCGTTGTGTCAGATCTACGGCGATACTTAAAACTCTAGATCAAACTTGGGGAGAATTCATCACTAATAGCAAGCAAGACACTCAAAAAAGAGTTGTCGACTTGCTTCAGGAAATTAGTACTATTATTGAGAAAATTGGCAATGGCTCAAATGATAGAACGATTTCAGACAGAGAAGTATTTAACATATACGCCTTTATTTTTCTTCTAATAAAAAAACATTTCACGGGAAAAAGAGCAAAAAGTTCAATTATTAAAGATGCGGTAGTATCACTTGTTAATCAATTAGATGAGTCATTTCAATATGTTAAAATCGATAAATTTGTTAATCGTTTTTTGGATAATGTAAAACATATTATCGATGGAATTGCACATGTAAAAGAGTTATATCCTGAAAGCTTTAATCTCAACACAACTAAACATAAAATTATAGAGTTGGTTCAGGCATATATTGAAGAAATGATTGTAGAAATAAATAAAAAAAATGCAACTTTTAAAGAAATGCAGAAAAAACATTCAACAGAATATTGCTGGCAATTTTACGATAAAGAAATAAAAGGCATTACAACTTTACTTGCCATTTTACTAAGTAGATTAACAAATGTTTCCTATCAGTGGAATATCAGCAATACTGAACCTATGCAATCTGCCCAACTACGTCTATGTAATATCCAATTAATCAAACTTATAGTAAATAATCCCAGGACATCTCGTGGTTTTCGCTCGGTAATTTATTCTGTTTTTAGACTTAGTAAAAATAATTTATTACCCCTATTCCAGCCTAATGGTATGAGTGAAGAAGAACATGAAAAGTATAAAGAATTAATTATTCAAGTTTTTAATATCATCGTTAATGATTCTGAAGCTGATATTAGAGATCTTTCTGAAGACCTATACAACTTTGGCAAGATCATTATATTCCATAATGATGACCTCAAAGATAACGAATCACATAAAAACATACGTGAAGCATTTAAGGAAGCCTTGTCTTACACGATAGAGAAAGTGCTAGCATTTGTTAAGGAGCAAAGAAAAACTAATAACCGATGCCCGTATTCTGGAATTTTCGAAAAAACTATTTCCGGATTAGGTATTGCGAGCGAAGTTCTACCGTCTTTAGAAAATAATACTGACCGTATTGATGCAATGGTTTATTTACTGTCTGAACTAAGCAAAACTAAATGTAGACCACAGCAAATATTAGATGCCTTGGATGGGTTTAGTGCTTTTATCCGCGCGTATCATTTTAACGAAGAAATACTAGATAAATATATTTATAACATAAATAATTCTTTACTCAGAATTTTAGATATGTTGCCAATATTGGATAATTATTTCAGAATAGCAAAATCATTAAGAAATATTGGAAGACTAGCACATGCTGGAATGATTCAACCACCACATGGCAATCAAAAGGAAAAAATCAGAGGTTTATTTGAATGCTTAGATAAGATACATGAATATAAACCCGAAAAAAGACGTGATCAAATCTATTTATTGACCGGATTGGCACAATTTGCCAACTCACAAATAGGTGAAAAACTTCATATTAATGATAAACATACATTATTTAAATTTTTCATATCCCGATTGAATAAAATATCATTAACACATATTACACTTAAGGATTATTATAATTTATTTATTGCGATAACATATTTGCCTGAAGCATATCCTTATGGAGAAATGATACAAAAACATAACAAGCTAATTAAATATTTAATGGAACATGTCTCAATGGTAGATAAAAAAAGCCGAAACTCTTCCAAGAAGATTGAGGTTTTGAATCAAATATTTCACACATTCACCACAACTATTTATCAAAATCAAATTACGCCTGATCATATTAACACATTACTTCATCTAACTGATTTTGAATCGAGTTATGAACGTGTACATCTTTTTAATCTTAAACAAATTGTTGACACTCTCTTATTAGAGTGTCAGTTGGAGCAACAGTTAAAAAAAACCTGTGAAGAAAAAATTACTCAGCTTATAGAGAAAATATCAGGCATGTCTTTAACCACAGGTCAAATTCTTGATGTTTTTTCCTATATTCATGCATTGTACAAAAGAAATATATCATGTGTTCCAAATAATCAAGCTTTAGAAAACCTAGTTTCAGAATACACAAATAAATTAACTATTAGACGTGGCTTATCTAGAGAGAGTCAATCTGCAAAAAAAATGTTACCGAATATCTTTTTCTTAGCTTACGTATTAGACAAACGTATATTAATAACACGTAATAGTATGACTGAAAATATTAAATTTCTCATTAATCGTTGTCTAAAAGAAAAACCAAATGAAAAAGAAATTTTTTATTGCCTATATCTAGTATTAATTAACTATCGCAATGAAGTTTTTTTCAAAGATATGCAGAGTTCATTATTGCAGTTATTTACATTATATTCTCTCAAATTGTCAAACACTCATCAATTAAAGCGGCTTCTTATCATTATAAGCAATTTTCCTATTGAAAATAAGCAGGCATTACCAGTTGAACTAAAAAAAGTTATCAATAAAATTCGTTATCATTATTCTGATATGACAAAAAGAGAATTAGGAATATTCGTTGAAAAACATGTGGTTGAAAAGATGGATATGGATGTAGTGGAAACTTTGGAATACGACGATCAGGATAAGAAAGAGAAAGAGAAAGGAAAAGAGAAAGAGAAAGAGAAAGGAAAAGAGAAAGGAAAAGAGAAAGGAAAAGAGAAAGAAGAAACCTCCTCACGTATTGACGATTTGATGTGTATTGATGACACCGAAGAAAATCCGTTTATTGAAAAAACTAACTACCGATATCATCAATTGCGCCCTAGCAATGATTTTGAAATATTTAAAATATCCACTATACAGACAGAAGCTACTGGGGATTTTTTAGAACACTGCCAAAAAGTTGGTTATACGTACATTAATCCACGAGTGCAAGATGTCACGCCAGTGAATTTATTGATCGCCCCAGACGCAATTTTAGGTGGCGAATTTGGTGTGTATGCAGATCAAGATATAATTGTACCAGCCGGTGAAAAAATATTATTGGGCTATTATATAGGAAAAGAAAAAATACGATTACTAAAAAGTGACAGTAGCTGCTATATATTTCAAGTCGGCAATGTTTTCATTGACTCTCGTGATGAAGGAAATTGGACTCATAAAATTAATGACTCTGTTACACCAAATCTTGAAGCGAAAGAAGAATATAATGAAGAAACTGAATCATGGGAACTTCGTATTTATGCAATTAAAAATATTTACAAACACGAATATAAGCGAATTGTATTATTAAATAATGAACCAACATATCTAGCGTTAGACACTATTGTTATGCGAAACGAAGATGGTTATTTAATTGCTTATTGGCTACAAAACGGTGCAATTTCTTGGCGTTCTCTGAAAGAAAATGAAGTAACTGATATTTTAAGATTACTGAATCAAATAAGAGAAATTTCAAATGATGAATCATTGATTGAAATGATCAGATCAGCATTCGATATGCCTAAAAGAGAACAATTAACATTAAATTATCAAATAAATGATGAGGATAATTTTTTCTTACCTGGCGAACGTCGATATGGCAACTCTACTGATAATTGGGACACAGCACAGCATATTTACCATAAAAACCAGCAATTCTATTCAAGTGCGGTATTCAATTTAAAAGATGCATTATTTATTGCAGCATTTTCATTGCCTACTAATACAATCATAGCAACTCATCTTTTTCTGGCTGTTATGAATGCAAATGTTGAAGCTGTAGAAGAAATATTACAGGAATGTAATAATCCAAATTTACCGGCATATTCGGTTGATACTGATCTTAATAATGAGTGGAAAATTCTTTCGCCAAACAAAAAACAAGCCTATATCACACCACTCATGGTTGCTTGTTATTTGGGATATCAAGACATTGTTTTACTACTTCTGCAACATAAAAATATTGATATCGATAGAAAAACCTTGTTTACATGTGAGCGTGCTTTTTCCTTTTTGCTAAAAGGAATTGCTTCTGATCAGGTGAAATTAACTATTGCTGATACCTTAATTAAGGACGGCGCAGATCTTACTTTTCGAGATTCAAATAATAACGATTATTTATTTTTCTGCATAGAAACAAATAATTTATTAATGGCAGATAATCTTTTGAAACAAAACACTGATGTTACAAATACCTTAATTTCCAGGCTATTAAATCGGGAGGTTGGGAGCAATGATCTAATAAGCTGCGCTTTTGAAAAGTATGATATGTATCTCTTATTAGTAAAATATATTGATAATCCAGAAAAAATTTATGCGTATATCAATGATAATCGTGCAGCACTCAACCTTGCACTTTTAACTGAGCCAACTGCACATTTAGTCCGCGTTATTAAGGTCTTCATTGAATCAGCTAAATTTCATAACAATATTCAATATATGTGGCAATTTCGCGTTTTCCTGAGAAAACGTTTAGAAGCAACCCCTCTCTCGGATCATGAAAGCAGAAACGATATTAGGAAAATTGCCAAGAGTATTCATGATGCTATCAAAAAACAATTTATGAATGTGGATAATGAAAAAGATAATAAGAAAATAGATTTAATACTCCAATATTTACAGAAAATTATTCAGGAAATATCGCCGTCGACTTCATACACTAGAAATAGTAATTGTTTTTTTACTAGAACAGCTACTAGTAATAACAAAAATGTTGAAGCACGTGATGACGTAAGTGTTGACGCACATGATGACGTAAGTGTTGACGCACATGATGACATAAGTGTTGACGCACATAATGACATAAGTGTTGACGCACATAATGACGTAAGTGTTGACGCACATAATGACGTAAGTGTTGACGCACATAATGACGTAAGTGATGATGCACATGATGACGCAAGTGATGATGCACATGATGACGCAAGTGATGATGCACATGATGATGCAAGTGATAACCCAAGTGATGACGAAAATAATGATTCAAGTTATGACGCAAGTGGGGACGAAGATTATGAAGAAAGTGAGGATGAAAATGAGGACACAAGCGTAATCAGACGATCAGTATATAGTCCATAATGAGGTCAGTTGTGATTTGAGCAAAAAAGGTTAGGTCTTTTTTCTTACAATCTGAAGTCACTATGATGGATCTTGTAGAGCCTATCCCCAAAAGTGGGTAAATTGCCAATAGATCCTAGGGTCTGTTGGCAATTTGCTAAGCTGAGGGGGAACATTTTGATTTTAGTGCACCAAAGCCGAGGCATACGTTGTTGGTATGTGAGCAACAGATCCTAATTTATTTCGGCTGCATCCTGATAGCCCCATCTAAGCGAATTACTTCGCCATTCAAATAACTATTCTCAATGATATGTAACACTAATTTGGCAAATTCACTGGCATTGCCTAAACGATGAGGAAAAGGGATAGTAGCCGCTAAATTGTCTTGCACTTCTTTTGGCATCCCAGCCATCATTGGCGTCGCCATTATACCTGGCGCAATGGTCATAATTCGAATACCAAATTTGGCCAATTCTCTAGCAGCAGGTAAAGTCATGCCAACGATACCCCCTTTAGACGCACTATAAGCCACCTGCCCTATTTGACCTTCATAAGCCGCAACTGAGGCCGTATTGATAATAACGCCCCGCTCACCTTCGTCATTGACTGGTTCTAACTGTGACATTGCTTGTGCTGCTAAGCGCATAACATTAAAAGTGCCGATGAGATTGATATTAATTACTTTGCTAAAGTCTTCCAGCGGCATAGCCTCATCACGTCCTACCATGCGTTTAGCCGGTGCAACGCCAGCACAGTTAACACAAATACGAACTGGGCCTAATACTTCTTGTGCCGCAGTCAAAGCTTCTTCAACACTTTTGGCATCAGTCACGTTACACGCAATAGCTAAGCCACCGAGATTTTGCGCAAGTTCTTGTGCCGCGGCAAAGTTCATATCCAATAAGGCAACTTTTGCTCCTTTGGCAGCTAATGCACGCGCTGTCTCAGCACCCATGCCTGAAGCGCCGCCGGTAATGATTGCAGTTTTATTATTGAAGTTGTCCATATTTTTTTCATCCCATCCTGAATAGAAAAATCCCTTTTCTCGAGAACAACCAAGAAAAGGGATTAAGAATAATAATTTATAAACGTATTAGCTTACTGGATAGCAAAAAACAGTCACATCAGCAAGTGCATGCGCTTTCTGTTTTAAGTCAAAAGTTACATAGCCGGTTCCAGGAAACGGTGTAGTCTGAACAATCAACTGTGAAGAATTTGTTACATTAGGATATCCAGCAAGATAAATACCTATACCTTGGCTAAAATTATAACTTCCCATGGTAACTTTATCATCTGGTCCAACTTGGCCTGAAAACGCACAGACATAGTTATGTCCACTAATAAAGGAATTCATAGTATACGTTCCTGGAATATCATAAATAAGAGTTTTATGACAATATTGCCCTACATTACAATCTGTTGCAGGCGCTGCTTGAACAGTGGCAGTCCCCAAACAAGCTGCTATTGACATTACAGAAGCTAAAGCTAATTTTTTCATTTTTTCTATCTCCAAACTGTTTAATTTATAGTAATTTATATATAAGCGTTTAACGCAAAAACTTCTTGCTCAGTTCTTTAAAGCGAGGATGAGTTGAAGACCCAAGCCACTCAAAAAGAACCATTTCCTTGCTAACAATCTCAATTCCAGATTGTCGCATACGAGCAAGAGCTAATTCTTTGTCATTGGGATTACGTGAAGAAACCGCATCCGCAACAACAAAGACTTTTTTTCCATTCTCAGTCAAACCAATTGCAGTTTGTAGGACACAAACATGTGCTTCAATACCGGCAATGACCACATGATCTTTATTCAAGGCACAGATACTTTCGAGACAAGCTGGATCTGCCGCACATGAAAAAGTAGTTTTGGTCATCACATGGGAATTGGGTACAAATTCCTTCAATACTGCAACGGTTCCCCCCAAACCTTTCGGATACTGCTCCGAAGCAGCTCTAATAATACGCAACTCATGAGCAATAGACAACAACCATTGACAATTTGCAATCAAACGCTGGTATTCATAAATAGTAGGAATTAATTTTTCTTGGACATCAACCAATAAAACACAACTTTGATCAGCTTTGAGAAGCATAATGAACCTCGCTTTACTTGTAGTATGGGCTGTGCTTCCCAGCTAAAAACATGCTGGGACAAGTTTTACGAAGCCCAACAGCTGTTGGGCTTCGCAAGCTCAATCCAACATTTATTATTTACTCAGGCGTCATTCCCGCTTGCACGGTAAAGAGCAAACACGACTAGCTATCAAGTAGAAATCTAGAACTTTATACAAACAGTATTTCGATTTGAGCTGAGCTATGGATTCCCGCTTGCACGCTTTGCATCCTTATCCAGCCTGTGCTGGCGGGAATGACGCCTAAAAGCACGCTGAGTCCTGGGTTACTTACTTTGACTTGTCTTTCACAAGACGGTTGCTGCAAACTTATTTCTTATTACTAATTTCTCTGGCTGAATTAACCAATACCGCCCCTTTTAAATACATAAGTTCTTTTGCCTCATTAACCGTTTTACTATTCATTCCACGACAAGCACCCAAATTAACCACAACCTTCAAGTTCGCTTTTAACAACTGCAGCGTAGTTACTTTGACACAATAATCGGTTGCTAAGCCACCTATAATAACCGTATTAACCTTCTTTGCATGCAAAAATTCAATCACACCGGTGCTTAGTTTTTCTGTCTGATCATGATAGCAAACCCCATAAGGATGCATATCCAGCTCAATACCTTCCCAGACAAAATAATCATAGGCCGATATTTCGGGCAATCCTTGAATTAATTCAAATCCTTTAGTACCTGTTATCGAATGTGGCTTCCAGCGTACATCGACATTTTCCCCCTGGAGGGGTGTTAGTTGGGGATGTTCCTTGGTTGCTATCCATATGGCTTTTGAATTATGGGCCTCTTTTGATCCAATGCGATAAGCTGCATGCAATGCCTGAGCATTTAACTCAGGCACAATAGCAGTTCCATCAGGGACAGGTAACTCATTAGGACATTCTGGAGTAAATGTGTATTGAGCATGTACATCAAGGCTAGCTACATACTCTTTTTTGTCTATGATAATCATCCTTACATTATTCTCTTAAAAAAATATTAGGTTTCGGAAGAAATGATTATAGGTGATAAGGGACACACAAGGGGGAATTTTATAATTTCTATAAAAAGATGGCGCACATATATGTGCGCCATCTTTAATTTTACCAATTATGACTTATATTGGTCGTGACCTTGATATTGGCTTCTTTCCTTTTTGTTTGGCTCTTGATTACGTTGATCACGTTGTCCAGGGCGTTGACCTTGTTCTTTACGTGGTTGATTTGGCTGATTTGGTTGATTTGGTTGACTTGATTTGCCTGGATTTTCTTGATTTGGATATGCCATTTTTAATACTCCTATTGTTGTTAATTCTTTTAATTATTCTATTTATAATTTTTTTTGTTTACAATTTTTTGTTTACAATCTTTTTCTTAAAATCTTCATCTACCTACCAACATAAATATAAATGAAATTACCAGTAATATTATAAATATATAGAAAATAATTTTTGCTATTCCTGCCGAAGCCGCAGATACACCACTAAAACCAAATACACCAGCAATTATAGCTATAACTAAAAATATGATTATCCAGGTTATCATTTTATTTTTCCTTAACTTAATTTTTAATCTGATTTTAATGCGTGTGATAATTTAAAACTTTATTTATATTGTGTATGAATTTAAAGATAGACTGGATTTTATAAAATGCAGATAAGATTTCTCCTTCAGAAGCTGTAAGCAATTGCCTATTCTCCTTTTGCCGTTCTAAGAATTCTGTTTTATTTATTCTGCTATCAACCTGAAGAGCTGCTCTATTCCTCTACTGTCATCCAGAGCTGATGTAACCCCGCGGATTTTCTCGATCCATACCCGTTAAATAAAGGAAACACTCCTTTTGTAAAGGGGGTCGCCGCGCGTTTTTTGTTTATTGAGCAGCGGGGGGATTTAATTCGAAGTTCCTCCGTCGTCATCCCCGCTAGCACAGCAAAGAACAAACAGAATTAGCTATCAAGCGGGAATCCAGAGCTTTGTGCAAACAGTACTTCGATTTGAGCGGAGTTATGGATTCCCGCTTGCACACTTTATGTCCTTTCCAAGGCGGTGCAGGCGGGAATGACGCCTAAAGTATAAAATCCTCCGCCTCACTTTGCTCGACTGCCTCCTTTGCAAAGGGGGTGTGTCCTATGGGAAATGCTGAATGTAAGATATTCAAAAATTCGTGAGATACATCAGCTCTGAATGACAGTAATTGTTTCAAACTCATCGGAATAACGTCTGAGAAGTTGCAAAAAATTAAAATTTTAAATGCTGCTATAATTGAACTATTAAAAAATAGTTATTTTTATCTTTAATAGAAAATTTAATAAAAAAATATCAACAAAGTTATATAATTTAAGGAGAAAGTCATGTATACAAAAAAAATAGCAGATGAATATTCAGAAAATATGGCAGATGATATTTCCAAAAACAAACAAAAAATAAGCAACAAAATAACTGAAATTTCGCAAAGAGCCGCGGGTAAAGTTGAAGCAGCCGTAGATAATATTAATGAACAAACAAAAGAATACAGTCATAAAGTAGAAGCTTATGTTCAAAAGAAACCTTTCAAGGCTATTTCTAGCGCAATATTATTAGGCGCGACTATAGCTATATTTATTAGAGGTCTCATGAAATAAGTTTATTATTGACCCGAACTCGCAAAAAACAAGACCTCTAACAAAAGAATTTTGGGTGGGGTGGATTACGGCGCAAACCGTGCCGCCCTACATGAAAAACTCTTATTCACTTTCTTTTTCAATAAAACTATTTCAATTAAATTTTTAAAATTTATGCAGCAGTGCCATAATTAAATAGTACTACAATTATCCAAATCTTCAATGTAAGAGGTCTTTTATGGCTAAGTCAATTCAAGATTACAATAAGCAAGTTTGTGCGATTGAATTTCATGACAACCCCGTTAATAGACGTATTGTTTTAGTTCTACAAGGCGGCGGTGCATTAGGCGCATTTCAAGCAGGAGTATATGAGGCCCTAGAAGAATATAAGTTTATTCCCAACTGGATAGGCGGGACCTCTATCGGCGCCATTAATGCCTCGATTATTGCGGGAAATAAACCACAACATCGTTTAGCCAAGCTAAAAAAATTCTGGGAAACCGTTGCACAACCAGACATTTTTAAATTGACGCCTGATATTAGCAATTATATGCGACAGTTATATAGTTATTGGCAGGTGCAAAAAATAATGTTATCCGGTATTCCAGTATTTTTTAAACCCATTCATATGAGTTCAATGCTCGATTTTATGCATGGAAAACTTGAAAGCTATTATGATACCAGTCCATTACGTGAATTGCTGTTAGAATTAGTAGACTTTAACTATCTTAATAGTAAAGAAGTGCGTTTAAGCCTCGGCGCTACTAATATAAAAACCGGACAAATGCGTTATTTTGACAGTAAATATGAAGAAATCCGGCCAGAGCATATTATGGCAAGTGGTGCTCTCCCACCCGCATTTCCACCAGTAAAAATTGATGATGCCTATTATTGGGATGGCGGTGTTTATTCAAATACCCCGCTCACTGTGGTTTTAGATGATTCACCACGAGTCGATTCGCTCTGTTTTATGGTGGATTTATGGCGTCCTTGCCAGCAAATTCCTAGCACCATGGATGAAATTAGTAAACTGCAAAAAGATATTATCTATAGCAGTCGTTCTGATGAGCATAGAAAAACCTATGAAGTCATTCATAATTTACGCAGAGCTATCAGAGCGCTTTATGATCAGTTGCCCGATGAAAAACAAAAATTGAAAGATAACATCGCCCTCGCTGCCTTGGGTTGTGTAACCAGCATGGATATTGTACACCTCCAATATCAACCTTTCCCGTGGGAATTATCCTCAAAAGATGCTGATTTTTCAGCATCGACTATTAAGGAGCGCTGGTATCAAGGCTATCTTCAAGCCGCAAAAATGTGTCAGTCACATAGTTTGTGTGAACCCCACCCCCCGAATATTGGTGTGGTGATTCATGAAGCTAAAGATCGTGCTGCCTGATAGGCAATAAGCAAAATGCCAACAGATAGTAGTTAACGGCCTGATGGTCCAGCTACGGGAATGGTTAAGGCAGGCCCTTGAGACGCAAGATTTTGTTGCCCCGCTGCCAAGGTAATTAACCGGTTAACCAGCAAAAATGACGCTTTGGATTGTAGATCATTTCTGAGAATATAAAACCAATGGCCGTGTAGTTTGATACTCACAAAGGCATTATCCGGCTTGAGGTCACTGTAATACACATGAAATAGACTATCCAGCAATATTGACCAATCAAAAACCCGCCCATCGGGATATCTTGCCACAGGGAAATAACCTTTTAACTCTTCTTTGATGGGCACTTGTACTCCATGCGCCAAAAAACTCATGATGCCTACGACCGAACGGGTACGTATCAAAACCGTATCCTTTGTATGAATTTGAGCAAAATCTTCGGTGTAATAAATAAACTTCGCATTGGGCGATACGTGTAACATGGCTTTTATTTCTTTGGCTTCAGGGGATTGATCGTAGGGTTCCCAAAACCGAATCAAGGTCGTATATTTGCCCTTAAGTTGAATAGGCAAAACGCTATAACCATTGACATGTTCTAATTTGCGAAATAAAGCCAGCATATGATAAAATTTTTCAAATCGAGGGGCTTTGATGGCATAAGTGTTTGACGCGTCTGAAGCATTATCAATGTCATTAATCGATTGATAAGTCAATTTCCGAAGAAACTCCGTTCCCCCTACTCCGCCCGTATATAAAACAGCGAGTTCGTTCAGTGAAATAGGCTGCATCAAAGAAGTAATGAAGTCCGCATTTTCAACTGGCACATAGCTTATCGTCGGGGTATCCGAATAACTTAGACTAGTTGATGGGTTAATTGAATAAAATCTTGTGCGCGCTGTTGGAAAACTACTTGTATAACTGAAAGTACCATTCGTTGAAACTTGCGGATTTAAATTATAAGAGCTAGTCACATTCGTCACTTTGGTAAAAGCCACTGGCTCCAGATAGCGAAGGTGCACAATATTTTTTAACAACTGCTGCAGATTGGTTTCTTGTATTACATCATTGTAACGATTTCGATCTAAAGAAATTTGCTTAGGACCAATTGATGCGCACCCCGTAAGCAATAAAAAAAACAAGCTTATTATCCATTTGCTTTTGCTATGGAAAGATGCCATCTGCCCTATCCTAATTATAATAATTGTATTAATACTGATGAGTTTTCGATCTCTGGTTTTTAAAGCCATTTTTACGTTTAAAATGATACAACATGCTTAAAGCAATGCAAGATAAACCTCATATTTTTACTACGGGTTGTTTGACTCGCTAGAATGAGGAGTAACACCTTAATTTTGAGCCCCGCGCAAGCAGCATACCTTGTTAGTATGTGAGCAGCGGGGCCGCAGAAAGCTTGTCCCTGCATGTTTTAAGCAGGGATCAAAGCGTTACACCAAGCCATAGTATAATTATTAGCCGACCTCCCACTCTCGTAGACTATACTTACTTATGCATGAAACAAAATGGCAAGATAACCATTTAGCATACGTTAGAACTATGCTGTTGGTCCACCTTAAACAAAAAATATTGCAAAAAATGTTTATTTTGTGTCACGTAAACTCCAATTATTTGCTTAATTTTTTGCACAACCTTGCCTCAAAATTGCATGTATCAAATTTTGATTTTTGCTGCATGAATAGTGCGAGATAATAAAAAGGAGGAAAAACCTATGCTAGTCAGAGAAATTATGGGGAAAAATACCGAGTATTGTTCTCCTGATAAACCAATAACAGACGCTGCAAAGGCAATGAAAAAATATAATTGCGGATTTGTTCCAGTGGGTGAAAATGATCGTTTGGTTGGCTCACTCACCGATCGCGATATTGCGGTACGTGCAGTAGCTACGGGAAAAAATCCCCAAGAAACAAAAATTAGAGACGTGATGACCAAAAAAGTTCTTTATTGTTATGAAGATGACGATATTAATAAAGCGGCCGAATATATGTGTAAAGAAAAGATTCGTCGCCTTATTGTGCTCAATAAAGATAAACGCATGGTAGGAATTGTCTCATTAGGTGACCTAGCGGCTCGTAGCCATGATTTATCATTATGTGGTCATGTTCTAGAATCGGTCACAAAACATTAGATAGATTTGAACAAAGTAGAATTGTCAACAGACCCTAGTAAAAATCCCCGCGGCAACCCGCGGGGTATCAATTTACTAAAAAATAAAAGCCACTCGGCCGCTCACTCAATAACCCACCTAAAAAATTATGAACATACGTTAAACTGCATTGACCTTGCGAACCATCAGGCAAAATTGCGCCACAGACAGTTTTTGCAGATAGTAACTGTTCAGGACTTATAATTGCACCATACAAATTTGCACCAAAAAAATTAACCCCACGGATATTGGCTTCTCTAAAATTTGAATAGGTTAAATTTGCAAATCCTAAATCAGCACCTATTAATACAGCTCTGCTAAAATTTGTTTGTGCTAAATTAATTGATGCAGACATATGAATACCATCAATATTTGAAAAATCCGTACCAGAAAAATCACCGAGTAAAATAGCTCCGGATAAATTAGCCTTTATTAAGTTTCCATTTTGATGATCGTCATATATGATCACGTCATTCAAATTACAGCCAGCACAGACATTGGTTACCTGAAATTTTTCTTCATCCAGAGGAGAATATTGTGCATTGACTGCACCTGAAGAAATGACTAAAATAGCAACAATAATCACAATTTTTTTCAAAACTAGCATAGCTTTCCCTCATTATTTTTAATAGTTATCCATTAGACTTCTTTCGAAACCTAAAATAAGCCAATGATAGCTAGGCAAAAAATGTTGAGCAACCGCAGTTTACATGCGAGTAAATGAGGATTGCGAAACATTTTTTAACAACGCTAGCATGGCTTAGTTTAGGTTTCGAAAGAAGTCTATTACTTCCAGTGCATTTTGCTAACTATGTCCCCTGGGACATAGTTTACCTGCTAGTCAATGAGTATTTAGAGCCATTTTTAACCAGGTTAGTGGTCTCAAGGCCACTAGCAAACGGCCGCTTAATAGTATATTAAGGATTCACTGATAATATTAAAACGATACAGAGCGCATCACAAATTTTTTTCTTTCGTACCTAGAATTTTCTTTCGTACCTAGAAATAGTATTTATAGTTAAGGCAAAATCTCATGAAAACCAAGACTGACCAGCTACGTCAAATTGTTAAGCATATTAACTCAGATAATAAAAATATTATTGAAGAATTTTATAGCGTTTTGCTTCAACTTATTTATCAAGATCAGCAACCAAATAAGACTCATGAAGCTGTAAAAAAAGAAATTCCCCATCACGTCAAAGGTGAAATCAGAGAAGGTCAAGAACTTGATTTACCGCCTCAAAAAGAAGGTAAAGGAAAAAGTATTGAGGAAGAAGAAAAAACCTATCAAGAAAAACATACACTGTATAAAGAAAAACTCCTAGATCCAGTTTTTTTAAAATTGATCACCACTAACTTTAATCGCATGTCTGTCCCTGAACAATGGTGTTTATTCGCTTTACTGAGCAAAGAGTTAATCGCTAATTCTGCTAAAAACGACGGCATCAAAGAAATTGACAAAGAACAGATCAATAAATTTATTTTATTAGCATTACAAATAACCTATAAAAAAATATTTAACTCTCATACAACAAATGCTGAATCTTCAGTGAATCAAGAAAATTTACCGGATAAACAAGAAAATATTGACCAGTTGAAGCGAAATGACACTCTAGAGTTAGCATTAGCTGCAAAAGATAGTAATGGTATTTTAGAATTAATTATTATTGGAAGCTGTATTAGTGAATTTTTAAAAAATTTAACCGATAAAGAGCAAGCAAAACACCAAGAATTTATTGACAATCTATTTAACATAAAAAGCCCTATTGCTTTTTATCAAAAAATTATCATCTTGATACAAGAAATGTTCTCAAGAAAATTAAATAATTTTAATAACTTTGAGCTTTTATTTTTAAAATATTTCTATCAACCATTAAAATATGTGTTTAATTTATCAGAGGATGAATACGAAGCGCTTTGCAAGAATGATGGTATGAATGTTACACATCAAGAGCATTCTGAGCTGAAAGTAAAAATAATTGGCTTACAATTATTAAAAGACTTATATCCACATAGAAATTCGTATCTGAAAGTAATTTCTGAGGCAATTAAACAATGCCTTACATTAGAAGATTATTTAACATTTGCTCAGCAACAAATTAACTATATCATCCAAAAAAGATCCAGGATCCATAAGAAAGAAGATAAAATTGTACTTCATTATTGTTATCAAATTATAAATTCTATTAAAGTAGAAAATGAATATATCTTACTAAGGGTTCAAGTGGACAATGCACCTGCAAATGATGAGCCAATGGAAATAGATTTAGAATCACCTATTTCTGAAACTAAAATCACGCAAGAAAAAACCACCCAAACCATAGATTCGTTAAAAACGCTCTACAATAAAAAATTAATTAATTTATTAAAACTCAGAGTAGAGCTTGATATTAAGAAAACTAAAAATCAAATAGCCAAAAGTCCAAAAGCAACAGCAATACTTCTCAAAGAGCTTTATGCCAAAAAAAATGAATTATTAGCAATTCTCTTAGCAGCAGAAAAGTCTAATGATTTAACTTCACTAGCTTGGTGTGAAAAATATGTAGACAAACTTGAAGAAATTCTTAATTTCATTGAAAGTAAAAACAAACATAAAAAATCAACCTTAGATACTGTTAGCATTTCCCTACTCTCTGCTGGACAACCCTTATATAGATATAAGAACAAATTTTTAAATCAACTATTATTAATAAATAATTTTTATAACGGGAATAGTGGCAATAAATTAAATCCTTATCGTCTAGATAATACGCCGCCATCTTCTTTTACCAACAATGAAAACTCACAACATACTGATTTTTTCAATTATTTGCGTTTAGCGGAGATTCGGCAGTTGGCGGTTTTCCGCTTAAATAAATATATGTATGATCGTGCTCGCTCAAGCACGTATTTAACATTTGATCTACAAAATGATAATCCTTCGGATCAAGTCTCTAAACAAGCTCGGTTCGCCACAGCGATCACTAGTATTAATTTATTATTGAATGACTATGACTATAAAAAACAAACCTTAGACACTTTTTTATTTAAACTTTCAGAACAAATAAACAACATACCACACACCCATTCTCGTCTAAAACGGGAGTTGCGAACTATTGTTTATCAAATTGGAGAGGATCTAAACTGCCATAAAAACAGGAAAGACATCACCATATCAAATTCTAAAAAAATTATTAATCAATTCGTTTTCAACCCTTCCTTGATAGAAAATCTTACTTCTTCAACAGATTTAGAAAGTTATCACCGTGAAAGATTTTCTTTTTCTTGGAAAAATGATGTTTTTTCACCATCGTTATCTATCTTCGGAAAAGGCTTAAATTATATTAAAGATTTTTTCCAAACTGAAGATTATATGAAAGAAACAAAAAACCAATATCAAATCATTTGCCTATTAAAACAATTTCTAGAAAATGATTATGGTTTTTATCATGATCGAGGCGAACAAGCTGAATTTTATACTATTTATATGGAGCTGTGTTCCGTAGCATTAGCACAAATTTCCGACCCGGCACTAAAGAAAAACATCCATAAAAATATGGAAATGATTTTTGATCATTTTGTAAAACAAAAAAACAATGGGATTGTATTTTCTTCAGATCAACAATACCGAATTAATATCGGCATTTTAAGAAATTCTCACCCAGAAAGTCTTGAGAAAATTCCCAACGCACTTCTGATTAAAGAAGGGCAAGACTATAGATATCATATTCATAAAGAAAAAATAGCAACCTTGCATAAAGAAACCACTCATCAAACGGCAACCCAAATATTTGAAAATATATTAACAACCATTCTGGTTGAACATTTCGATGCAGAAAAAGTGCTTAATAGTGGAAAAATAGCCAGAACTTTAACTCCGGTAAATATGTTAAATTTGAGTCTTAAATCCGTTGGCACTATGGCTAACAGCCAACTGCCCGGGGCAGGCGCTGCATTAACTACAATAGCCATAGGAAGTGATCTAAATGAACTTGCAAAAGCCAAAGAAGTTAGTCAAAATGTTTCCAATTTAGCTTCTACTAATTTGGAAGTGGATGAATTATGTAAACTCATCGCTAAAGAGTTAACCTTTATGTATGAAGACCAAATAAAAAAACTTGATTCCAGAGAAATTCTGCCTTTTGCACGCTGCGCAGCTGATCGAGTCATGGAGGAAGCAGCTAAATCAAAACGAAAACCTAATGAAAGTCCTGATAATAATAGTCTAATTCATGCAGTAAGAAACAGTTCAAAGCGACATCGATGGATGGGGCTAAAAAAAGCTGCCTTATTACCATCAAATAAAAATAATGATTATATTACGGCTGAAGATCTTTTTTCTAAACCCGCTGTTATGGTAATAGATGAGTTTGGAGCACCTAGATTCTACATTAATCATAACGCTAACAAAGATGATATACAGCGCTATGGTATTATTTTAATGAGTACTATACCAACCAATATGCTACAAATATCTAAATCACAATTAACTGATTATGGCGCTCAAAATGGCCAGTACGATGAGTTTATAAATCAAGTTCTAAAGAGAGTTTTACCGGAGAAAACTAAAATAGAAGAAAATAGTGCTACTCAAGAGGCCAATGAAGTTGCTGCAATCAGAGATGGAAAATTAGCATCATTATCTGAACACTGCCAAAAGTTAACTACTGAAAATGAACAATTAAAAAATCAAATAGCTAAAATTGAATCCGATCATAATGAGCTAACCAAGAGTCTTGCCGAATTCAATACCGTCCAACATCATCCAAAACCTGAAGAAAAGAAACTTGAAAAGGAGAATAAACATTTAAAAACAGAACTTTTGAATCGGGACGAAAAAATTGTTAAGTTAGAAGGCAAAATAGATGCATTGATTCATGTTTTAACGAATGCCCAAATAATAAATTCAGGCGAACTTAATTCTTTACTAGCAACGCAACCAGATTCAAGCAATCCTGATACAAAAACAGATCCTATCCATGAAAACAAAATATATTCATAGAAAATAGTAAGGAACGTGTTCCCAATAACTTCCCAAACTAACGCCCAGATTGGGCTTAAATTTGAACGTTTTATTCAAAGAAAAACACGCGCATAGCCGTTCTATGTAAGTGTTTTTCTGTAGGGTAAAACGTTCAAAGATAAACCCAAGATGGGATGCTAGTTTGGGAAGTTATTGGAAACACGTTCCTAAGGTAGATACAAATATGAAAGTTAATTTACAACATGATATTTCAACCGAAAAATTATCTGAGGCAAGTGATAGTAAAGTTTTCACCGCTTATTCAGATAGGCTTAAACAAGCTAGCGAAAAAAGAGAAAAGCTAAAACTTGAAAAACTAGTATTGCAAAGTGATTGCGAACAAAAATATAACGAGCTTCAAAAACTCTTGGCAACGAATAAAGAACTAAAAGATCAACTGGAAAAATCAAAAATAAGTGTACAAGCATTGAAAGAGTTATTACAAGCAAAACAACATAGAGCTAATCAGGATGAAGAATCACATCTAAGAATTTTTAGTGAAAAACGTTTTTTATCCGGTACTAATTGACGAACACTATTTATTATGGCGGAGAGGGTGGGATTCGAACCCACGTGGGGCCATAAGCCCCCATCCGATTTCGAGTCGGCGCCGTTATGGCCACTTCGGTACCTCTCCAATTAAAGCTTGACTCCAAGACGTTCAGCTACACTTCGATACGATTCGATAACATTGCCTAAATCACGGCGAAATCGATCTTTATCTAACTTTTCAAAACTCTTGGCATCCCAAATGCGACAACCATCCGGTGTAAATTCATCACCCAGAACAATTTCAGGTCCCAAACGGCCAAATTCTAATTTGTAATCAATTAGTAAAAATCCTGCATTTAAAAATAATGGCGTTAAAATATCATTGATTTTAAAACTTAATCTTTTCATTACAGCCACTTCTGCATTCGTAGCCCAATTAAAAGTATGAATGTGGTACTCATTGATCATAGGATCATTTAATGCATCACTTTTAAGAAAAAACTCAAATACAGGTGGATTGAGTACTTTCCCTTCTTCGATACCTAACCGCTTTGACATATTTCCAGCAGAAAAATTTCGCACAACACACTCAACAGGAATCATCGTTAAATTTTTCACTACTGATTCACGCTCATTGAGAATCTTTTCAAAATGCGTAGCAATTCCCGCTTGTGCCAAACTTTGCATGATAAAAGCATTAAAATAATTATTAATCTTGCCTTTCTCTGGCAGAGACGATTTTTTTTCACCGTTAAACGCGGTGAGATCATCGCGAAAATGCATAATTAAAAAATCTTCATTTGCCGTTGTATAAAGAGTTTTTGCTTTACCCGAATAAAGATGCTTTTGTTTTTCAAACATGTTGGTATCCAAAGTAATTTCATTCATCATAGTAATGTAATCTCCTCCGTTAGGGACTGTTGACAATTCGCTAAGCGTTACACCCAGCATAGTAGAATTGCCAACAGTCTCGAATCATTTGCGCTTATTCAACCTCGGCATTGGCGTCATACTCGGTGGTGTTGGTGAGGGTGATGCAGAAATTTCACCAGAGCCTGGGAGAATTTCATAATAAGGTTGAAATTTGTTACTGCTCAAATCCGGTGGAATAGCGAGCGGTGGTGTACTGTGGCTTTGTAAATAGGCTGTTTCACGTACATGAAAAATTTTGCCAGTATCACCAATGGAAGCACAGCCAGCGACTGCTGAGATACTAGTCAAAACAAACAATGTTTTCAAATGCAATTTCATCAAGTATTTCCTATTAAAAAATGCCACTCTTTAACTATCAAAATTAATCTCTGCAGCTCTTAAAGCCTCGACAATCTTTTCATGATTTTGCTCCAACAATGCTGTTAACGGTAAGCGAATACCTGTTTGAATCAGACCCATCTTGTGCAATGCCCATTTTACTGGAATGGGATTCGATTCTATAAACAAAGCCTTATGTAAAGGAATTAATTTTTCATTAATAGCCTTCGCTTCGTCAGCATTACCTTTTGTGGCGGCCTGACACATGGTTTGCATTAATCTTGGCGCAACATTAGCTGTCACTGAAATAACGCCTTTACCACCTGCTAACATTATATCTAATGCAGGAAAATCATCACCACTGAAAACATCCAAATTATCGCCACATAATTCAACAATTGCTTTCGACCGTTCTACTTTACCAGTAGCTTCTTTTATGCCCACGACATTAGGAATAGCCGCTAAGCGGGCTACTGTTTCTGGCAAAATATCACAACCTGTTCGGCCGGGTACATTATAAATAATGATTGGCGCAGGAACTTCTTTGGCAATGGCATTGAAATGTTGATACAGTCCTTCTTGTGTGGGCTTATTATAATAAGGTGTCACTATTAAGCAGCCATCTACCCCCGCTGTCATTGCTTCCCGTGTTAATATAATGGTCTTCGCAGTCGAGTTAGTTCCAGAACCTGCAATAACTGGGATCCTACCTCTAACTTCGTTGACAACAAATTGGATTATATCAAGGCGTTCTTCATCGGTTAAGGTTGGTGATTCCCCGGTCGTTGCAGCTACAACAATAGCATTCGTTCCTGCTTCAATATGCCAGGCTATCAAATTTGCCAAGCTATCTTTATCCAGGTACCCTTGGGTATCCATTGGGGTCACTATGGCAACAATACTACCATAAAACATGGTTGTCTCCTTTTGGTCAGATGAGCGCAATTATGCATAATACCTATTGTCGTCAGAAGTATCCATACCATAGAATATATCATCTTTAAGCATGCTGCATCTTCGCTAACTTTATTAGGGGCTGTTCACAAATCGCTAGGCTGAGGGATAATGCTTTGATTTTAGAGAACCGCAGAAAATCAAAGCGTTATACCCAGCATAGTAGAATTGTCAACCGACCCTAAGTTCACTTACAGGTAATCATTGTTCATATGGAATACTTAGCCTTAACGGTACTTGGAAAAAATCAACCTGGTATCTCCAACGAATTAACCAAACTCGCTAATTATTGCGAGTGTAATATCATTACTTGCCATATGGTAATTTTAGGTAATGAATTTAACGCTAATCTATTGCTTTCGGGAAGCTGGAACACGCTTGCAAAATTTGAGTCGCAACTCCCCGCCTTAGAACAAAAGCATGAATTACAAACCCTTTGGCAAAGAACGCAACCGGCTGAAAAGCAGATAAATACCCTGCCTTATACCGTTTATGTTATTGCTATGGATAATCCTGAGGTTATCTATCAATTAACAAATTTCTTTGCAGAACAAGCCATTACGATCAATGAATTGCGAACTGAAATTTATACAGCCCGATACTCTGACATACCGATGTGTGCACTTTCAATGTCAATAAGTGTATCAGACACTGACAACATTTCCGATTTACGCGAAAGATTTCTTTTATTTTGTGATGGCTTCAATTTTGATAGCATTATTGAACCGGAAAAGTCTTAGTGGGTGTCTGCAATTGGATGATTAACGATCTTATCTGGATCCCAGCTTTCGCTGGGATGACAAATGGCTGGATGACCAAATATTTAAGCTAAAAAGGAGATAAAGCATGGTTAAAGCAATAATGGGTAAAATGGCGCCTGATTTTGAGTTGCCAGCAACTTCAGGTCAAACGATCAAACTATCCGAACTCCAGGGGAAAAACGTCATATTGTATTTTTATCCAAAAGATAATACTCCGGGATGCACTAGAGAAGCGCAAGATTTCCGCGCTAATCTTGCGCCATTTGAAAAGTCCAATAGCATTATTTTTGGCATCTCCCGTGACTCGTTAAAATCACATAACAATTTTAAAGAAAAACAGTGTTTACCCTTTGAATTATTGAGCGATGAAACAGAGAAAGTATGTCATCTCTATGATGTCATTAAGACCAAAAACATGTACGGCAAGCAAGTACTAGGAATTGAACGCAGTACGTTTCTGATTGACAAAAATGGCATTTTGCAGCGTGAATGGCGTAAGGTGACGGTTGAAAATCACGTTGCAGAGGTACTAGCGGCGGTAAAATCGATATAACCAGGAGTATCCATGGCAACAAAAACAATAATTTATCAAGATAAAGATACTTCTCTCGAAGGATACCTGGCTTATGATGATACGCTGAATAATAAACGCCCTGCTGTTCTTGTTGCGCATGATTGGTCAGGACGTAATGCATTTGCTTGTGAAAAAGCCGACCAACTCGCACAATTAGGCTATATTGGTTTTGCTCTTGACATGTACGGTAACGCCAAATTAGGCCATACTAACGAAGAAAAATCTGCTTTGATCCAGCCTTTCGTGCAAGATCGCGCCTTACTTCGTCAACGTATCACCGCTGCTTTCACCGCAGTGAAAGAACTTCCTATCGTCGATGAGTCCCACATTGCCATCATTGGTTTTTGTTTTGGAGGTCTTTGTGCTCTCGATTTGGCGCGTAGTGGTGCAATGGTGCAAGGTGTCGTAAGTTTTCATGGATTATTGCATGCCCCTTCCCAGTTAAAAACTGAACCTATTAAGTCCAAAATACTGGTTCTTCATGGTTATGACGATCCCATGGTCCCACCTGAGCAAGTAAACACCTTTGCCGCAGAAATGACTACTGCTGAGGTTGATTGGCAAATACATATGTATGGTAATACTATGCATGGTTTTACCAACCCCATGGCTAATGATAAAAACTTTGGAGCCGTTTATGATGCCACCGCAGAAAAACGTTCTTGGCAGGCAATGAAAAACTTTTTGGTTGAAGTATTACTGTGTCAGTAGTCACCTCACTGACCTTTAGAGGGGAATAATATAAGCTATACGAATAAACTTAGATAAACCCTTGACCAACGTGACTGAATACTGTGGAATGTCGCGTTGCCCCTTAGCCAGTATCTCAAAGGCATTGCATGTCACGTTTTCAAGGTTGGTTTTATCATTTAATTAAAAAACTTATCGGTGCTAAGGTACTTTTACTCAGTACCTTCATTATCGCTATGTATGCTTTTGCTGACACCAATTTGTCCCCTAATTCTCTTACATCACCAACAGATTTAGAGAATCAAAAAAATATTATTACTTCATTGCAAGCTGCAAATGTCGATAAATCTGCACCTAATTTGCAGCAAGTTGCTGCAATGACCCAAACTACACCCTCACCTTCCTTGGCAAGAACACCAGCTTCGTCTCCTCCGGTTGACCAAAGCTCAACTCTTCCAGTTGATAACAGCTCAAATAGCCAATCGTTTAAACCAATGAGTTTTCAAAGTTCGGGACAAAGCCATTTATGGAATTTACAAAATGCGGATATTCACAGTGTTATTGATGAAATTTCTCGCGAGACTGGCAAAAACTTTGTGGTTGATCCGCGAGTGCAAGGTAAAATCAGCATTGTTTCTAGCACACCGCTAAATCCAGATGAAGTTTATCAAGTCTTTTTATCCAGTTTGCAAGTACTTGGTTTTGCGGCTATTCCCGCTGGCCCTATCATTAAAATTGTGCCTAATGCCGACGCCAAATCGCTGGGTGCTCTGGTAGCCAGTCAAAACAATCCTGGCCATGGCGATGAGATAGTCGTTCGCGCGATTCCGTTACAAAATGTCTCTGCTATGCAGCTAGCACCTATATTGCGCCCGTTGATCCCCGAATGGGGCGTATTGTCTTATTATGCCCCGTCGAATGTCATTATTGCTGCTGGGCCAGCTGACAGTGTCCGAAGATTAGCGGATATTATTAACCGTGTTGATAGTACGAACGCCAATGGTATCGATATGATTTCATTGCATTATGCTTCGGCACTCGATGTAGTTAATACTATCCAATCATTAGAAGATGCCGCTAAACAACAAGGCAATACTCCAGAAGTATCTGTAGCTGCAGAACCTGCAAGTAATTCAGTATTATTGAGCGGTAACAAACATGCACGTTTAAAAATGCGCGTGCTTATATCAGAATTAGACACACCCAGTGCTAATGGTGTTAGTGGCAACACCCAAGTGATTAATTTGCGCTACTTAAAAGCACAAGATCTGGTCCCTGTTTTAGCCGGCGTTGCTAAGAGTTATTATCGTGGGCCAGTAGGTACTGTAATAGGAGTTCGCAGCAAAATCGGCATTGATTACACATCATTGACTAATACTAATATTGGCGGAAATGGCTCATCCTCTAACGAAACCGCTGCAGAACCACCGCAAGCACCCATAATACCAAGCCAACCAGCAGCGACCCAACAAGTTCAAACAACAACGTCAGAAGTGACTAATCCAGCGGATGAAGAAAAACCCAAAATTGAACTCATTGCTGAACCCAATACTAACTCCATTATAATCAATGCACCCCCTACTCTTATGTCAATTTTACGTAGTGTCGTCACGCGCTTGGATGTTCGCCCGGCCCAAGTTTTGATAGAAGCACTTATTGCGGAAGTTGATGAAAATACCGTTGCTCAATTAGGCATTCAATGGGGCTCCCTGACCCTTCCAAATACTATAGGCACAGCAGCAATCGATGCTATTCCGGGTTTTCGGGAAGGGGTAGGAATTATCAATGGCAAAGGTATTCATAATCTGCAAGGCGTTATTCAAGCTCTAGGACGTGATCAAGGCGCCAATATTTTATCAACGCCGGCAGTGTTGGTACTAGACAATCAGCAAGCCCAAATTCTGGTGGGACAAGAAGTATCCATTCAAGAGTCCACCTATCCGGGTAATGGCAACGGTACAACGGGAGCCTCCCCTTACAGCACTTTCGGGCGTGAAAAAGTCGCTTTGCATCTTTATGTCACCCCGCAAATCACGCAAGGCAAATCAATCCAGTTATCCATCGACCAAGGCAACGATAGTTTGCAAAATCCTAATGACACCAGTACTACACCAGTGATTAATATTAGCAGTATTAAAACAGCAATATTAGCTAATAGTGGTGACATTATCGTGCTAGGTGGTTTGATTCAAAATCAAGTGGCAAGTAGTAATTCCCATATACCCATCTTGGGTGACATTCCTCTGCTTGGACATTTATTCCGAGTGGATACTAATAGCAGTGTAAAAAAAGATTTAATGGTATTCTTACGACCAATTATTGTCAGTAATCCTTGTTGTAGCAGAGCTATCACCGACGATAAGTATCAATACATGCGTGATGAGCAACTAGGTTGGTTACAAACACAACCTTATTTCGAAAAACAAGAAGAAAATATTTTGCCAGATCCGCATCCGGTAAGACTTCCTGTCCCCTTTCATCATCGAGAATATTAGACATTTGTCTTCTCAGCGAAATCAGGTGTGTTGGGTTACGGCAAAAAGCAGCCTAACCCAACCTACATTTACTTGGCGATTCTTGATATCTTCTCCTTTATTTCCGGAGCGTGATGCTCAATTTCTGAAGCTTTCGCTTCATCATTATTTCTCGTAACTTTTGAAGCTTTGCTTGCAAATGTTGAATAAGAATTAACGGTATTATTATCACCCTTAATGCTAGAAACGACAGATTTATCTACCGATTCTTCACTTTTTTCTTGCTCATCTTCTTGAGGAGTGATCTTAGGTTTTCTCTTGATAAAATCTGCTTTAGGGGGATAATTTACTTTATTTTCCTTGCGATTATCTTCATAAGCTTTACCAATTTCTCTCACTCTCAGTTTAACTGTCTTCCTAGGTTCTTGAGCTTCAGAATGAATTTCCTTTTGAATTTCCGGAAGGCTACGAAATACATCCGGACAACTTCTCTGAGCAATATAAATTAGATTGTCGAGAGGGGAAATTTCCGCTGCCAGTTTTTTCTGTTTATGTTTAGACAGTTTTGGCTCTTGATTTTGATTCTGCTCATGGCTCGAAAGTTCAACTTGTTTAAGATTCAACAGCAAAGCTACTATTCCTATTTTAATATTAAATAACTCATTTTTATGCTCGGCCGTTGGTATAACAACAATATTCAGGATTTTTACCAAATTGTCTAAAATTACGTTAACCGCATTAAATCCTTTTTCCTTAAAAGACGATTCGATTGTGCTACAATAAGCGTCTATTTTGTCTGCCAAGACTTCTGTAAGCATTTTTTGTGTTGCTTTGAGTTGATTACGATTCTCTTCATCTTCGTCTATTATTGAATTTAAAGCGGCATAAATATCAAGAAAATGAGTTAATGGAAGTAGTTCCTGCTTTCCGGACTTCTCATAATATAGCGCTTCTTGTAAGGCGTTTAAAAAGATGGGGTTGATTAAATTACGTTCCAGTATTTTTTTACTCTCTTCTAAAGAGGCTACTGTAAACTTTTTATTGGTAAAGGCTTCGCCCATTGCTTTGATAAAATTATCATAAAGAACGTCTTCTGGATCCTTTTCTTTTGAATTCTCATCCTGCGGACTCTTTTCCTCTGAAGATTTATCTGGAACTAACGCTTCACGCAAACGATGATATGCTTCTCGTTGCCATTTTTTTTCCAAATCTACAATAAGATGAGATCCTGCAAGAAGAAAAATTCGAATTGCATATTTATCTAGAATGATATTTATCGTTTTTTGTTCTTCAGCCGAAAGAGTTATTTTTTCCTGCTTCTTCTCTTTAGCTAAAAACATTGCTTTTTCTTCTTTTATTTCAGCTTCAAAAGCAACTCGAATAGGTTGAATAATTTCTTCTAATTTTTTACCTATTATTTGCAGTGCTAGTTTTATTTTTTTTTCATCAAACGGCATATCCAAAATACAAAGATCAATACATCTCCTTAATTCTTTTACCTGTTTTTTCAAAAGAATTTGAAAATCACTCGCTTCTTTTTCAGTCATCTTTGGTTTAACTACTTCATTATCTTCAAAAAGTCTAATTTCTTTGCTTGCACGATAATCTTGTAAGGCTTTAGAGAATGGTACTTGATCTTTCGCATGACCTGTCGCATATAAAATATATGTCCCAATAATATGTTTGCTTTCCCTACTTTTGGTATTTTCCATATTTTGCATATAAACCTCCGGAAAATAGAAAGTAAATAAAAATAACTGAACTCAGACACCCGTTTCAGTTCGTTGCTTATATCAGTTATTTTTGGTGAATGATTCGTTGATTTGACTGCCATTTCAAGTAACAGCATTTACCTAACAACTAATTGCAAACAATATACCATCAACAAATAGAATGTTCAATGCTTGAGCAATTGCTATAACTAAAATAATAATGTCCCTAATGAATTCTGTCCTAACCTACCGAATTGCCAACATATCCTTTTTGCTTAATGAAATATTTTTTTCATTAAAAATACTTTTTTGCTTTAACTTTTCATCAGAAATCATTGAATCAACTATTTTACTAAACTGTTTAAGCTCTGCAATAAACAGTGTATATCTTTTCTTATAGTCAGATTTTTGCAAAAACCTAAAGCTATTTATTGATAGTGTTAGTTCATTAACTCAAGCTCAATTCCTGCGACAAACACATTGTGATATACTATGCCAATGCTTAATTTGAATCTCCCCTACTCTTATGCTAAACGCCATGGTGTCTTGTTAATAGTGCTGGATGAAACAATCACTGTCGCTCATCAAACTCAATTGCCTAATGAAACACTTATTGAATTACGCCGCTTCTTGCAGCAACCTTTTCAATTAAAACAAATTTCACCAGAAGAATTTGATACTCTCTTAACGCAAACCTACGAAAGCAATAGCGATGCAACCATGCAATTAGCCGCTGGCATGAGTGATGAACTCGATCTAGACCATTTCATTCAAGGCTTGCCAAGAACTGAAGATTTGTTAGAAAACCAAGATGATGCTCCGATCATTCGTTTGCTAAATGCTGTGTTTAGCCAAGCAATAAAGCAAAAAGCTTCGGATATTCATTTAGAAACCTTTGAAGAAAAACTCGTCATACGGTTTCGGATTGATGGAATTTTACAGGAAATTCTGTCTCTGCAACGGCTATTAGCGCCGCTCATTATTTCCCGCATCAAAGTAATGGCAAAACTCGATATTGCCGAAAAACGTTTACCGCAAGATGGCCGGATTACTTTGCGTATTGCCGGTCATACGGTCGATGTTCGTGTCTCAACTTTACCATCCAGCCATGGTGAACGAGTGGTATTGCGACTATTAGACAAAAAGGTGGCACGTTTAGATTTGAGCTTACTCGGCATGGCGCCTGAAACACTGAATGCTGCTCAGCGTTTAATTAATCATCCCAATGGCATCATTTTGGTCACTGGCCCTACCGGTTCAGGAAAAACCACCACTTTATATGCTATGTTGACTAAACTGAATCAAGTCAACCGCAATATTTTAACCATCGAAGATCCCGTTGAATTTGATCTTCCTGGAATAGGCCAAACGCAGGTCAATCCGAAGATTAATCTTACGTTTGCCAAGGGATTACGCGCGATTTTACGTCAAGACCCTGATATCGTCATGGTTGGCGAAATCCGTGATAAAGAAACCGTTGAAATCGCTATCCAATCCAGTCTCACGGGTCACTTAGTTTTATCCACCTTACATACGAATAGCGCTATCGGAGCTATTACCCGTTTAAGAGATATGAGAATTGAACCTTTTTTACTATCTTCGACTTTGATCGGTGTTATCGGTCAACGTTTAGTGCGGTTACTCTGCCAACATTGCAAAGAAGCACGCCCCATCACTGATTCAGAACGGCAATTGTTAGGAATACCTCTGCTCCATGCGAATAGCTATCAACTGGCTGCAAGTTTTGCGGAAGAAAACTCCAGTCTGGATTCCAGTGTGCGCTGGAATGACAATGAAATAAAAGCGAACGACAGAGAAATAAACTCTAACGACAAAGCAATAAAAATTTATCACCCAATAGGCTGTAGCGAATGCCATCACACGGGTTATTCCGGCCGAACCGGAATTTATGAACTAGTCACTATTGATAACCAATTACAAAAACTCATTCACGAAAACGCCGGTGAACACATGTTGGAAGCTTATATTCGGGGTTTTACTCCTAGTCTGCGCCAAGATGGCTGTCAGCGAATATTGGCTGGTGAAACCACACTCGAAGAAGTTCTTCGGGTTAGTAATGAGGAATAAAAATGCCTGCTTATCAATATTCAGCATTATCCCCTGAGGGCAAAACCCAACGCGGTGTCATTGAAGCCGATAGTGATAAACAGTTACGTACAAAACTTCGTGAACAGGGGCTAACACCATTACAAGTAACTCTTATTACTTCCAATAAAAAAACTTTAGGCACTAGCTTATACCGACGTAAACGAATTTCTATCAATGATCTCGCGTTATTAACCCAGCAACTGGCAACTTTATTGGCAGCGGGCTTACCCGTAACTGAAAGCCTAAAAGGAGTGGCTGAACAAAGCGAAAAATCACTCATCAAAAGTATTTTAATGAGTGTGCGATCGCGAGTACTTGAAGGTCATTCACTAGCAAACGCTCTCAGCAATTTCCCCCAGGCTTTTTCTGAACTATATTGCGCAACTATTGCTGCGGCTGAACAAACAGGCCATTTAGATGTGGTTTTAAAACGATTGGCAGAGTACCTCGAACGTCAGCAACATATCCGCCACAAAGTTCAACAAGCATTAGTTTATCCAAGCCTCATGAGCTTCGTTGCTATTGGGATTGTGGGTTTTTTGCTGGCCTATGTCGTGCCTCGTATCATTAGTGTTTTTAGTAACACGGGTCAAGCATTACCGAATACCACCTTACTTTTATTAGCTATAAGTCATTTTATCGGACATTTTGGGTTGGCAACGTTACTTATTCTGGCTTTGTTGTTGTATGGTGGCCAACGGCTGCTAAAAAAAGAAGAATATCGTCGTCGCTGGCATTTCTTTTTATTAAAAATACCATTAATCGGCTATAACATACGCACTTTAAGCACTGCGCGTTTTGCTAGAACCTTTGGTATTTTATTTGCCGCGGGAGTTCCCATCCTCGATGCAATGCGAGCCTCGGCTAAACTTATCACTAATCTTCCTATTCGTGAGGCTATCACTGATGCAACTGCGCGAGTTCGTGAAGGTATGGCGCTGCATCGAGCGCTTAAGCAAACCAACTATTTTTCTGCTATGACCATCCATCTCATCGCTAGTGGTGAGGCCAGCGGGCGTTTAGAAGAAATGCTAGAGCGGGCAGCCAATAGTCAAGATCAAAGCGTTACTCGTTTAATTGAGACTGGGCTAACCTTGTTTGAACCATTAATTATCTTATTTATGGGAGCAATTGTATTATTTATTGTGCTAGCCATTTTGTTGCCCATCTTTAATTTGGACCAAATGACGGGGTAGGTTTGACCTCATACGCACAAACTAAGAAAACACCCTCTTTGTAAAGGATATCTATATTTGATTCCTTGGCTTAAGGAAACACCCTCTTTTTCAAAGAAGCGTTTTAAAAAAGAGCTTCGCAACCGTTGGGCTTCGTTCCTCAGCCCAACCTACGGACTAATTTTCCTGATGTAGAAGCTAGCAACCCAGAGAATTACCTCTCAATCCACCAAATACTTGTTTATGTTCCTCTTTTGATTTCTGCACAGAGTTTAAGCCAGTAAAAAAACCTTTGCTTAGTATTTTTGCCACGAGTTTACCTAATTCTCCTTCTTGTCCGGCAGCTAGCTGAGGAAGTGTCAATTTGGGTTCTCTATATTCTTTTAAAGCACTTTGTATTTCCATGGCAGTCTCGACTTTTGTTTGGCCATCAGAGCCACAGCCGAAAAATCCACCGTACCAATGTTTATAATCTTCCTTTAAATCCTTGAGTTCCTTGCCTCCAGCACGCCCAGTGAAATATGTTTGAAGTTCGGCTATATAATCGTTTCTAAGAGCTACATCAGACTCCTGCTCTTCTTTATTTAATTGGGTTAATGAAGGACCGGTAATGTCAGTACCTTCATCGTCTAATGTCGAGCTTTTATTCCATAACCCAACTAAATGCTCCATGCTCTGGCTTGGTGGTTCATCTCTCTTATTTTTTTCCTGGTCTTTTTCTATTTCCTCCGCTTCATTTTCGTCAGCAACTAGAGGCGGAAGGTTTTCTCTTTCATCTGTCTCTGTCTCTTTCTCTTTTCCTTTCGCTGTTTTATCTTCATCATCATACGGTACCAAAGCTGGCATACTTTTTGTTTGCTTTTTATTTTCTTTTTCACCGCTAGCACCATCATTAACTTGTTCAGCACGTGTAGCAGCTAAATCACGAGCTAATTCTTTTATATCTAAATATTTTGCTAGTGTTTCTTCAAATATTGGTGCGTCATTTACAGTATGTAGAGCTCCATCAGAAAGTAAACCAAGTAAGTGTTTATCCTCTCGCTTGTTTTCTTGATATAAAATGTCAAATTCTTCTAATAAAGCTTTTTCAACAGCGTCCTTAATAGCAACCCAATATTCACTCTCAAATTTAAACTCATCGGTTTCCATCTCGGTTTGAATTTGTTTAGCCATCTCCCTGCATGTTTTTTCACCTTTACTTTCGAGTATGCCATCTAGAAATAACGCTATTTGTTCCGAAACAATGTAGGGAAATTGACTTGAAGCACTGACATGACTTTGTACAACAATGGTAACATCAGGATGTATAGTATCAAGTACTGCAACTAATTTGCCGAAAGTTCCTCGGGCACATGATAGGCTGTCTTCTTTGATTAATGGGTCTTCATCTATTTTGCAGCCTTCAGTTCGTTTTTCGACGATGTCTTCACTGTCAGTGATGTTGCCATCACGCTGAATATTATGAAGCGCTTTAAGGAAGCGATCGTAAGCTGTTTCTTGATCGCAACGTCCCAATGCAACAGCATCTTTTAAACCAAGCCATACCATAGCCAATAACTGTTGTGTACTAATTCCTGAGGTTTCATCAAAATATTCATAGTCTGAAGCTGTAATTCTTCTGATACAACGTTGAGCAATTGCCTGCTCATCAATTAATATTTGGTTGGTTCGAGTTCGACCTTCAAAGTGCTTTACAACTCCAAGGTGCTTTACAACTCTATCAAAAAGCATCACTTCCTGGTCTGTTAAGCTTTTTGAAATATCACTCATGTCGGTCGTTAAAGCTGTAGCCTGAGTATAAAATTCACCTAAGCCATGTTTTTTAAGCTCCTCTGGTGACATTATCAGTTCATATTGACCATTTTGTATTTGAAATAATCCGGATGGTGTAATGATCGATATCATCCCTTCAGGATGTTGGGCTATTGATGGTAATTCGCTCATCAAGCAAACAGGGTGAGTATCTTTAATAGAAAACGTGTCTAACCATGTTTGAATATCTTCAAAAATAGCTAAGATTGCTTCATTCGCAACTTTTTTTCCATAGCGTTCATATAATTTTCCAGCAGATTTTGAAGCGCTTCGTTCAACGCTTTTCATGTGCACGCTTTGTGCGTAATTTATATGATTATCCGCGCCTTCCAATCCAAGTTGGTTATCTATATAGCCATCGAGGCTAAGGACTAAATTTTCTATTCGGCCATGATGATGTTCGCATCTTCGTAGCATTTCATCAAATTGCTCTTGTTGAAATGCGCCAGGTAACAGGAGCATGAGAGTAAAATGAGCTATATTTAATTGGCTAAAAATAAAATGAAATTGCCTTACCTTTGCGAAATTATTGGCAAACCTTGCTGGATTAAGATGATTAATTTTTTGAAGAAAGAAGATTATTAATTGAGGTTTTTCAATGGTTTTTAAAAAGTCCACATTGTCTGTTAAATCAATTTCTTTTAAATGCATCATTTTCATGATTAAAGCAATATGCAGTCGATTTTCATCTTCGTGCTGAATAATAATTTCAAAAGTTTCTTGAGTAAGACCCATTGTTTTTTGACATTCATCTAAAGCCTTATTCAAATTTGACCGGTGAAAACTCCCTTGGTGATCTCTAACACATTGTGCCACTTGCTCCATTTGTTCCTCAGTAAGTATTAGAGCATTAAGCTTTATTAAATCTTGATAAAAGACAGTGGAAATGTTGGGAATAGGCTTTTTGCAACATTTTTTTAAAATCGTAAAAGCTTGTTGAGTTAAAGCATCTTCTTCTTTGATTAGCTTTTGTAAGTTTTCAAGCAAAGGCCAGGATAAGGATTCATCATCTAATATAAAAATTGTTTCTTCTTTATTTTGAGGATTATAGGTAAAGAAATCCCAGTTTTTTTCTAATAACTCTGGTTTATGCTCTTTAAGCAATACTAAAATTTCAGCAATGAGTCGTGGATGCGATCTATTTAAAACGGCATTCTTAATGACTACTTTCGTATTATCATCTAAGAAATCAGCTTTTTTTAATAGAATTAAGGCCTTAGCGGCATTTTTGGCAGAAGAGTGTTTTAAAATAGTATTTTTAATGATGTCTCTTGTTTCATCATTTAAGATTTTATTTTTATTTAATAGAATTAAGGCTTCAGCGACCTCTTTAATAGCATCCACATCTGTTGCACTATCAGCAATAAAATCAACATTTTCCTGTGTTAATAGATTTTCTTCTTTAAGCCTTTCAATCCAATTTTGCAATGTGACTTTTAGCTGAAAGTTATCATATTGAGTATTAAGTTTCCCTAAAATGTTAGCCATAGCTGTTTGGTATTTTGTAGCATTTAGATGATTTTCATATAAAGTCTCTAAGCTAGAGCATACAACAAGGAAACTTTCGGTAGGAACCGATTTAGTAAGAATCTTGCATTTCTCTTTAACCCATTGGTCACCTAATAATTCTTTTGCACTATAATATCCATCTGAGTTTAGTTCTTCGGCAAGTTTCTTGGGATTTTCATATTTATCAAATTCAAGATCTATTAGCAAGGTTAATGCAGGATGTAATGCTCTAATTTGTATAAAAATTGCTTGTATCCAAGCCGGTGCTTTTGCTTGATTATCTAATGCTTTTTGCTCACGATCAAAAGTACATATGGCCATCAGGATCTCAAAGAAATCAAGCGTATTAAGCCAGCCTTTATTTAGTTTATTCTCAATTCGTTTGAGCAAGGGGTGTGATTGAGTTCGTGGTGCCCAAAAGCCAGCCTGCTTTTTTGCAAGCTTAATGATTGCGAAAATAGCATTTAGCCCACTTACTTCATCATTTAGATGTAGGCTTTGGCTCTTTTCCTCATTTGCAATGATTGCCTCAATGCTCGGGTCAATCTTGGTTCTTATCGCTTTTTTTTCCTTCTTTTCGTGTTGTTCTTCACCATATGCATTAGAAAACATATTGGAACTCCTGGCAACTCATAAGATAATCTAATATAAACTATGTACATTAAGAGAACATTAATTTAAATACATTGTTTGCATATTATGTATATATTACCATCAATTGCTGCCTTCAAAACTCACCTGCCGCCAGGCTTCATATACGAAGATGGCAACGGCATTTGAGAGGTTCAAGCTGCGACGTTTTCATAAATAAGTCGATTGCCTATTCGTTGCAATCATTGTACTATTTCAACGTTGCCGCTAGGGTATTAGCTATCAGCCCAGCGAATTATCAACAGATCCTAGCTTCAATACACATCACACTCAATTCCAACCTATGAAAAAATTAACAACAATACAAGCTATTAAGCAACAGGGGTTTACCTTAATTGAAATCATGGTCGTGGTGGTTATTTTAGGGATTTTGGCCGCTATCGTAATCCCTAAAATTATCAGTCGGCCAGAACAAGCGCGTATCGTTCAAGCAAAACAAAATATCCTCTCCATTCAGGAAGCGTTAGATCTTTATAAACTCGATAACGGTTTTTATCCTTCAACCGATCAAAGTTTACGTGCGCTCATCCTCAGACCTTTATCCGATCCTAGGCCAATGAATTGGAAAGCAGGTGGTTATTTACGAGTTCCCAATGATCCCTGGGGGCGTGCTTATCAATACCTCAACCCAGGCATTCATAATCCTGATAGCGTTGATATTTTCACCTATGGTCCAACCGGACAACCCGGTGGCACCGGCGAAAATGCCACCATTGGTAATTGGGGTAGTCAATCCGGTGCAAAGCAATAAACTACAGGCCCTAGTTCCAAAAGAATCAGGCTTTACCTTATTTGAATTGTTAATAGTGATTGTTATTTTAGGTATCGTCGCTGCATTTGCCCTATTAGCTACCGGAGATTTTGGCCGTAGTAGACGTATCGAAGCTTCAGTTTCACAGTTCGTGCAATTGGTTCAAATGGCAGAACAACAAGCCATCATAGAATCTAATGTGTTAGCAATAGCTTTAACCCCACACGGCTATCAATTTTACCGTTACCAAACCACGATCAATAATAATCAAGGGCAATGGCAAACACTGCCGCCTAATTCATTACTGGCTTATCATTCCTGGCCAGCTGGTGTAAAAGCTTCTGTTTCATCTTCAAATAGCTCACTTGATAATGATGATGGAACCAAATCATTCATTATTATTTCCCCTACTGGGGATTTGACCCCATTTTTCTTGTATTTGAAGCTGCATAGCAAAGCTATTTTTTATTTGAAAGGGCTGACAAATGGGACAATTGAAGTTAAAAAGTTATGAAAACAAATCTGCAACAAGGTTTTACGCTTATCGAGGTTCTCATTGCCTTAGCTATCGTTGCAATTGCTTTAATAGCTATTGTTCAGACCAGTATCCTGACCATTGAAAATGCGAATTATTTAAAACAAAAAACTATTGCGATCTGGGTAGCGGATAATGCGATAGCCAATTTACAATTGGGGCTGATACAAGCACCGGTTACCAATGCTCCCATGACTATGCTCAATCGCCAGTGGTATTGGTCGGCACTAGAAGATCAAACGAGAGACAAGTATGTTGATAAACTCAGCGTTACCGTACGCGAATCACCACAAAAGCAACCGATAGTCACCCTCCAAAGTTTTAAACCTGTAGTGCCACAATGAAAAAAATCTATTTGAATAAAAAATTCACCTTGAGAACAGCCAACACGGGTTTCACTCTGATCGAGATTATGCTGGCATTATTCATTTTCGCCATTGTTGCGCTCATTGCGACCTCAGCGCTACACAATATCTTATCGTCTCGCCAGCAACTTGCGTTGCATTCTGCGCGTCTTAATCAATTACAAATTGCCGTCTCATTACTTCAGCAAGATTTAAGCCAGTTCATAAATCGTCCAATTTATGATAATATAGGTACTACAGAACCAGCATTAATTGGTCAATTCCAACGAATTGATTTCACTCGTGGTGGCTTTATTAATCCACTTCATAGTGAAGAACGAAGTAATTTGCAACGGGTTGCATATTATGTAAAAGACAATAATTTAATTCGTGTTAGCTGGCTGCATATTGATCAAACAGCGCAGGATAGTCCGAAGGACAAAATTATTTTAACTCAGGTTAGCAATATAGAATTTGGTTATTTAGATAATAGTAATGGTTTTCGGCAGAATTGGTTTATGTCCGCCAATAACTCTAAGCAAGACAAGCCACCACGCGCTATAGAAGTTACCATTACCTTGCAAAAAGAAGGGAAAATAGTACTCTTGATATTGATTACTGCTGGGGAGAGTTTTAGGGTAGTTCGGGGATGAGCTTACGAAAAAAAATGGTGACTAAAATATGCAATTCAATTTATTTAAAAAATATCAAATACATTGGTTTATTATTACAATATTACTACTCACTCTTATCGGTTGTTCAAAAAATAATTTTGAATCTGCTCTGAAAAATACGCCGCAAGATGCAACTTATTTTCTAAATCCTGCTACGAAAAATAAACCTCTGGTTGCACCGAACACGCAAAAAACTATATTACAAGATTATATAAATCATTATATTTCACCTTGGACTAACCGCGACCCCATTTTAAGTGACAGCGCTATAAAACAAATGGAAGAAAGAACACTAGACAAATTTCTCAAACAACCAAACTGGGGCGAAAACTTACAACCTTATTCTAAAAAATGGTTAACCGATATTGCCGATAATATGGCTTTGCAAAATTTTCCTAATCGTCATATAAAAGTAATTACTCTGAGTTCGACTAATTTGCGATTATTTCCCACCATGGAACCTGCTTTTGATAACCCACAACAGGCTGGTGAAGGCTACCCTTTTGATTATCTGCAAGAATCTTCGGTGCCACCTAGCACCCCTGCAATAATTTTGCAGACCACTCGTGATGGCGCCTGGAATCTTGTCCGCTTGAATAACGACATAGGTTGGATAGCGACAGAAGATTTAGCAAAGGTTGATGATAACTTTATTTCACAATGGGAAACCAATAAATACATCGCTATTTTAAAAGATCAATTATCAGTATTCACTACATCACACCGATTTCTGTTTAAAACAAACTTAGGCTCTGTCTACCCTCTTATTCGAGAAACAGAAAATAATTTTACCCTCTTAGTTGCTAGTGCTGATGCTAATAATAATGCTGTAATAAAAACAGCTGTCATTCCTAAAAATACAGCTGTTACTATGCCTTTATTACTCACACAAAAAAATATTGCTGTGTTAGCTAACAGTATATTAGGTAATCCTTACGGTTGGGGCGGGATACATGGTTATCGTGATTGTTCCTCAACCATGACAGATTTATTTACGCCTTTCGGTGTTTGGTTACCGCGTAATTCTTACGACCAAATACATACAAAAAACTTTATTACTCTTGAAGGAAAAAAAGATACGCACAAAGAAAATATTTTGGCAGACAAGGGCATTCCTTTCGTCACTTTAGTGGGCTTACCAGGGCACATTATGCTATACCTTGGTAAAAATAATGGAAAACTTTATGTATTACAAAATATGTGGGGTATTCATACCAAAACTATATTTGGTAAAAAAGGCCGTGCGCTTATTGGTAAAACTGTTATTACGCCAATTAATTTTGATAAAGGCTATTTTAATGTGCCACAAAGCATGCTTGATAGAATCAACAGCTTCACCTATGTAACTCAATAATAATGTCTTATCGTAATTCACAATCTGGTTCAGCTATTATTACTGCCTTATTCATTATGGCATTAGTTACTATTATGGCTGTTGCTATGACCACAAGATTGCAAATTGACATTCATCGCACCCAATTGTTACTTAATTTTAACAAAATTTATTTTACAGCCAGTGGTGTGAAATATTGGGCTATTGGTAGTTTATTACAAAATGCACGGCAAAGTAGCAATGATACTGCTGCAATTGATCATCTGCCAGAATATTTTCCTACAATTAATGATAATGGTGTGTTACTCAATGGCAAACTTAGTGACTTACAAGCTCGTTTTAATATTAACAATATGGCTGATCCAAGCTATGCAAAAAATTTTATGCATTTATTAAAATACGTGGCTCCCACTATTACTGCCCTCACAGCACTACAAATTATTAATGGCATTGAACAACATCTTTTGCGAAATCAATCAGATCTAAATTCTAGTGTCGTAGCTGACAATGATACTTCAAAAAAACTAGCGAACCCATTTGCTAGTATCTCAGAATTACGTTTAATCCCAGGAGTTTCTGCTTCGCTGTTGCAACAATTATCCCCTTACATTACTGCATTGCCTGAAGTTACACCGATTAATATTAACACTGCGCCCTTAGCAATACTTAGGTCATTAGGCGATGGCTTAACTGAAGCACAAGCGAACACTATTATTAATGCACGTCAAACGAAAAATGGTTTTAAGTCTATCGAAGAATTTACTGCAGACCCTGCTTTCTCAAACTTAAATATCCCAAATCAACTTATTACCGTTACGAGCAATTACTTTTTAGCGCAAGCTAATGCTATAATAAGCCAGCACAAGTTAATTTTATTTACGGTGATTAAACGCCATATTACAAAAAAATCAATCATTATTACTGCAATAAGTGAAACTCGAAATGATACCTAATGAATATTTCAAATTGTTTACTACTCCATTGTAATATTAATAACCCTCAAAGCTTTGAATGGTTACCCATTATTAATAAATTTCACGACAGTGAAACGCAGACGAATGATCTTTTAGAAATTGCACACCAGCACCAATCAAACGATATTGTTATTATCTCTCCAGGAACTGACACAACAACGACATCGATCAGTTTACCGACTACGCGACATTCACAATTACAAACCGCTATCCCCTTTGCATTAGAGGAGCAATTAGCTTCCGATCTGCAACAATTACATTTTGTTTTTCATCCAGAAGGTAAAACAAAATTTTTTTCTGTTGCCATCACTGCAAAAAAACAATTACATGACTGGTTAGAAGAGTTTAATAAAGCCAAACTCAAACCTATTAAAATTATTCCAGAATATCTGGCTCTCCCCATTAAAGAAGATGAATGGACGGTAGTTATCACTGATAATTATGGTTTAGTGCGAACAAACTTGAATACAGGTTATGCGATTGAACAAAATCATTTATTTACTTTATTATCACAACAATATGCTCAAGTCAGCGAAACAAAAAAACCACAAGAAATTTATGTGATCAATTTGAGTCAAAAAGACATTATTTTGCCATTGGATTTATCTTTCCCAAAAGAAATCATTCGGCTTGAAAAAAGAAATTGCTCAATATGCCATATTTTTCGGCAAGGCTTAGTTAACTCTCCAACCGATATTAATTTACTTCCCCATGAATTTCATTTTGGCAGCGGTTTGAAAAAAATAAATAAATTTTGGTTGTTGGCTGGCTCTTTGACCTTACTGTGGCTAAGTGTGTTTATCGTGGGTAATAGCATTAGTTATTTCTATTTACAACATGAACAGCAACAATTACAGCAGCAAATCACCGTGCTTTATCAACAACTATTTCCAGAATCAACCAATGTTGTAGCGCCAGAGTTGCGTATTCAACAAGAAATCCAAAAAATTCAACAACAACAATCTGACCAAGGGTTTTTAACCCTGCTAGAAAAAACAGGTAATATATTAAAGGCTTCTTCAAAACTACAGCTTGAACATTTATCCTATCAAAATAATACCTTACATTTAACTATTGCCGTTCCAGATATTCAAAGCTGGAAAATATTACAGAATACTATTAAGGATAAGGGTTTGAAAGTGGGGCAAGTGAATATTAAGCCCAGTAGTAATAATATTTTAGTGACGTTTATTGTGAGTGATGAAGCGAGGTGACATCAAATCAAATGTAGCCTTGATAAGCTTCGCCTCAAAGGATCCACTATAAACTTAGTGCTCGAGTAGCGAAGCGCATCAAGGAAAATAATGCAACCATCCTTGGTGCGCTTCGCTTACCAAGGCTACATTACAGAGAAAATTTTGTAACAAAGGTATCTTATTATGATAAAAATTTGGTGGCAAAATCTCTCTTTACGAGATCAACAATTACTAATCATCAGCAGTGCAATTTTATTGCCGGTATTATTATTTTTTTTGGTTTTATCGCCTTTGTCCAATAGCGTGACTGATTTAAAGCAACAAGTTATTTCACAACGGAAATTGGTTGATTGGATGCAAGTGGAAACCAGCCAAATTAAAAAATTTCCCAACGCCAATGAGCAATCATCCCAAACGATTACACCAGATAATTTTGCTAATATCATTTTACTGTCTTTACAAGCAAAAGATTTAAAGCAGTATCTTCAATCTACAATCGATCTGAATTCTACAACGATGAAAACGATAAAATTTAAAACTGTGCCTTTTGACAGTTTAATCGATTGGATTACTTTGCTCTGGCAACAAGATCAAATTAAAACGAGTCGTTTAAATATATCAACTGATCATGTCAATGGTTTAGTTGCAGCTGATGTGACTGTGAGTTTATCATCAAAAAATTAAACGGGGTAGAGAGTTCACAACTCCACCCAGAACGTCTTAGCAGTGCTAGCGGATAACACCGAAGTAGCTTCAGCATGTCCCCCTTTACTTTTATAATCATAGGTTGACAATATTTTGCACCAATGTACAATAAATACACTTCTCTTGGATACATAATATTTCAAGAGCAGCCTAATGCTCAAAATATTACACTCTTGCTTGCTCCAAATAATTGCAGCATGTATTGCACCCACATCATTCAATAGATTAGATACTTTCTTATAAGGTTTAAATATGCATAATCAACAATTTACAAAAACTTTAATCCAAAAACAATGGCTCATAAATCATCTTAAAGAATACGATGAGAATAGTAAATCTTCCCCAGAACCTGACTCAATTACAGCTTTAAAAAAAATTGTAATTACCCTTGAAGACAGTAAAGATTCAGATAATTTATCTAGTATAGACTTAGAATGTATTTATTTTATTATAGAAAATGCTTCTGTTGCCTCTGGATCACAGGCTGAAAAAATACTTTTTAAGATGCGATTAGAGTTAAACCATGCCTTTAATCTTCATGAACGCAGTTTAGATATTCCTAATGAAGCTTATTATGAGATCTTTAAAAAAGAAAATTTACCCGATGTTGCCGATTTATTGAATGTAAGACTCGTTTGTAGATCGTTTTATGAAGGAGTTTCTCCCTTTTTTAAGCCTAAAAAAACTAATTATGAATTGCCGCCTCAAGTTAATCAATTCAGCTGCCTTAAACCTTTCGCAAGCGATTTGTCTCCTAATGGTCAGATGTTTGCCGTTCATGACGGTAAAGGTGGAGCAAGGATATGCACTATTCAAGGTGACTTAATAACCAGCATCACTGGTCTTGTTCCTAACTCTTCGTTAGCATTTACTAAAGATAACAAATATCTTGTTTATTTCCCCTCGGTTCAAAATAGATGGGACAAAAAAGGAATTAATATTTGGAACATTGCGGAAAATAAATTACATTTGTCCATTTTAGATGGTATTGACTATGACACTAATAAACCTAAAATTGTTACACTTTCAGATGGCAATATTATCTTCTGTCGCACTGGTCGAGGAATAAATGTTGTTAATCCAACAACAAAGGAAACTATTTGCTTTGGCGCCGAGACACTTGAGCCTCGACTTTACGATTCTATGCTACTATCGCCTGATGAAACATTATTAGTGGGTCGTATTGCTAATACGCTGCATATTTTTGATATTAAGGATATTTTTCAACAACAAAAACAATGGAAACAAAAGATGACCGATAATAGGGAGGAACACGGCGGTTTCGCATCTAGGTTTTTCAATCAACCTAACATACGAATCTGTGAGAAAAATATCAACTGCTTTGCCATAACCCGAGATAATAATATTATTATGAGTTACGGCCAAAGAAATAGCCTTGTATTATGGAATAATAAAACCAAAATGAGCAAATTTTTTGAAGTACCGTCTAATTCATCTCAATTATTATCGGGCTTGTCTGAAAAGCCTTTGTTTGTTACCAGAATATCAGTTAAGGGCGAACTTGTTATTTTTTTCGGCTTCGATGCTAATGCAAAAGCTAAAGTAATCATGATGCAACTAGATGAAAGTAAAAACCAATTCAATAGACTTAAATTTAATGGTACTGTTGAAACTGATTGTGCTCCAGACCGTGCTCACTATTATAAAGTCCATTTTCAACAAGATATGTTATTAGTGATTGTTAATACCAATATTATCACCTATAAATTTCCTCTACATTCGCCTATCCCCTTGGCTGACATCAGACCAGCTCTAGAGTTTTACAATGATGGTAAAGAAAAAGAATTAAAAGAACCTGAATCTCCATCCAAGTTTGGTATCTAATAATTCTATTTTAATTCAAATCTGCCATGTCAGTGAAAACTAGCTTTTAGAAGATATTATTCTGGACTGTTTTTGTGGCTAGCGTCCTAACAACCTAGCACCCATTTTCTTTTATAATCATACATTGACAATATCTTACATTATCGTACAATAAATGAACTTTTAATACCTAGCTGGCGAATTCTAATTAGAAGTACGACAGCCCTATAGAGGTCATATTTCCATGAATAACCAGAAGTCTACAACATACAAAGATAAATCAAATAGAACCATTGCTGAATCTGATAGGATTGCTAACGTAATGCAGCTTAGTATGATGCAAAATAGGTTATCAGACTTAGAAAAGCTAAATCAAAATGGGGGACTTGATGAGAAAGGAATCGACGAGTTAGAACAATTAAAAATAAATATCAATCTTTTTGAAACTGAATCTAAAGAACCAGAACCAAAGGAAAAAGAAAAGGAAAAGGAAGTTGAACCAATAACATTGAAATCGAAAAAAAAGAAAAAAAAGAAAAAAGAAAAAGATCCACACCACGAAAACAGTATGGGTACATTTAATAACTTTCCTGATGAAATACTTGTTGGTATTTCTGAATTTCTGAAAACGCCAGGGCAACTAGGCATCTTTGCTCAACTGAATAAAGCTTGTAACCGTATTGTTCAAACTAATTTGACTAACTTAAAAAATAACAAATCAAATTATCTCAATATGCAATTTGATTTTGATGGAGAAGTTTATTGTTTCGCTGAAGGTAAGCAATATGCTGGGAACTTAGACGAAGCCAGTGACACAATCACCTGGGGACATCGAGATGAAACTGATTCAGTCAAAATAAAAATGTACTTATCAGAAAATAACTTTCAGTTATTATTACTAGAAGATGGCACTATTTTAGGGCGTACATTGAAGGATGGCTCCTATTTTCCTGCTGGCTTACAACCCACTTATAATGATGAAGTACAATGGCAGAAAATACACCCTAAAGATGAGAAACCTGAAGAAACAACTGAAAAAACGGAAGAAGAATTGCAATGGGAAGCTGCAGGAAAATTGTTTTCAGATTATGACTCCACCTCCGCTGCCGACTACGCTAGAGAATATGGTTCACCGCAAATTGATGATGAAGTTGACAGTCTTCAATTACCTTTAATAACACAGATAGCGGCATGCGAAATGCATTTGCTGGCATTGAGTGAGCATGGCGATCTGTACACGTTAGGAGAAAAAATTGATGGACTTCTTCCTCACCGTATTAACAAACCTAATGTAAATCCTAAATGGTTACACATCAACGGGTTGCCTCCGATTAAGCAAATAGAGGCATATTATAATCACTCTGATCCCTGTTCCTTAGCGTTATCAGAGCAAGGTGTACACGTACGGGGTTTACTACCCGATCCTGGTTTGGTGCGCAGACCTACGTTCCATAAATTAAACCCCTATGAATATGACCCAAGAAAATGGCATTTGTATAAGTTTAACAATCCTATTCAGATGGCAGTATGCAAACAAGGGGTATTCGTGCTATTAAATACTGGCGCAATTCATAGGATAGATCGAAATGGCAATATTGACTTAATTAAAAATTTACCTGCACCAGCTCAGCAGATAATAACAAATAAACGTCAATTAATTGTCTTATTAAACGATGGGACCATTTGGGCCTACGGGGCTAATCTTGTTGGCAAAGAAATAACTCGCTGGGGCGTTCTTAAAGATGAGTGCACCCATGCTTGGACTCGCACAGGCAGCTCGGCAACTTGGATGCAGCTACCTATAGAAACACCTGGCACTATCCTAAAAATTGACGTCTCGAGACTTTCGATTTTTCTATATACTACCGAAGGCGTGTATTACTGCGATAATTTAGGTTTAAAGGGAAATGCGATAAAAAGACTGCCACTACCACCTTCATTACAGCTTTTAGAAAAAGCAGCTAGTTCACTAGGCTCTGAGAATTCTGAGCCTAAAGAACCAACTCCATCTTCGAGATGCCTCATATCATAGAATAAATACCTTGAAAAATATGTCGGGTGGCGGGCTTTTGTACCAAACCCAAAATTTATTTAAAGCTGAGTATGGAGCAGATAGGTACTTTGTTAGCGCATGCAATAATTAAACAACTTCCTAAATTAAAAACAGAACCAAGTGCGGAAAGAGTACAAGAGAATGCTGCCGTGCATCAAAATGGAAATACAGAACTACGATTTCGCGGGCGAGGTTTGCAATAACAATAATCAGTGTGTAGGTTGGGTTTCACTTCGCGAAGCCCCAACCTACATTTCAATCTACGATACAACCGTTAAATACTTAACAAAATCCGCATTTCTTCCATGCACCACAGCTAGATACGCCTCTTTAATTTGTGCAGTGATTTCACCTACGCCCTCACTTATTACTTTATCATCAATAGATCGGATAGGTGTTACTTCTGCTGCTGTGCCGGTAAAAAAACATTCATCAGCGGCATATGCATCTTCTGGTTTTAAATCCGTTTCCACTACTGATAATCCTAATCCCTGAGCCAACTGAATAACCGTATGACGAGTAATCCCTGCTAAAATACCGCCTAATTTTGGTGTATAAATAACTTTATTTTTTATCATGAAAAAATTTTCGCCGGTTCCTTCAGCAATATTGCCATTGGCATCTAAAAATAATGCTTCATGATAATGTGTACCTTGCAAATCTAGCGTTGCTAAAATGCTATTAACATAATGGCCGCATAATTTCGCATCAGAGACAGTTGAATCAGGATGAATACGAATATAATTGCTAGTTTTTATATCGATACTTTCGTGCGGCAAATAAGCACCCCAAGGCCAACAGGCAATTGCAACTTCTACCGGTGAATTAATTGGGTCAAGCTTCATATTGCCATAACCGTAAAATGCTATAGGACGAATATATCCATGAGTTAATTGATTGACTCGCACCACGTTTTTAATTGCCTCAATCATCTCGTTTTGGCTATAAGTAATTGGCATTTTCAAGGTCACGCAAGAATAAAAAAATCGTTCAACATGTTCTTCTAAACGAAAAATCGCTGGCCCTTGCACTGCTGGATAAACTCGAATGCCCTCAAAAGCACCACCACCATAATGCAAAGTGTGGGTAAGTATATGGATTTTGGCTTCATGCCAAGGAATTAATTTTCCATTGAGCCAAATAGTTTCTGTTGTTTGCATTGCAATTACCTCATCTTTAATTATCCGTCACACAGCCTAAACTCGCGGATGAAACATTTTTAATATATTTATACAACGTACCGCGCTTAGCTTTATAAGCAGGCATAGACCAATTGACGCGACGCTCATGTAATTCTTTTTCAGTTAAAGCAACGGTAATCGAATTTTTCTCGGCATCAATCGTAATGTGATCACCGTTTTTAATTAAAGCAATAGGGCCGCCCTCTTGCGCTTCCGGTGTAATGTGGCCGATAATAAATCCATGGGAACCACCGGAAAAACGACCATCAGTAAGCAACGCTACCTCTTTTCCTAAGCCTTCACCCATAATTGCTGCCGTAGGTTGCAACATTTCTGGCATACCTGGCCCGCCTTTAGGGCCTTCATAACGAATAACAATCACATCACCTTTGGCAATTTTGTTCTGTTCGAGTGCCTTTAGCATCTCTTCTTCCGAATCAAAAACATTCGCGGGGCCACTAAAATACAAGCCCTCTTTACCAGTAATTTTTGCCACGGAGCCCTCAGGAGCAAGATTTCCTTTTAAAATTTGCAAATGTCCGGTGGCCTTGATTGGTTTATTCAATGGTTGAATAATTTTTTGATCGGATGATAAATCAGGCAGAAATTCCAAATTTTCAGCTAAGGTTTTGCCAGTTACCGTGAGACAATTACCGTGCAGCAAACCATTTTTTAATAACAGTTTCATAACCGCTGGTGTGCCACCACAAGCATGTAAATCCGCCATTACAAAGCGACCACTCGGTTTAAAATCAGCTAAAACTGGCGTACGGTTGCTCACCGCTTGAAAATCATCGAGCGTCAAAGAAACATCTACGGCATTAGCCATTGCAATTAAGTGTAGTACAGCATTGGTTGAGCCGCCCATGGCAATAACTACTGTCATCGCATTCTCAAATGCTTCTCGTGTCATAATATCTTTAGGCTTAATATCTCGTTCTAATAACGTGCGAATAGCATTACCCGCGTTCTGGCATTCTTGTTGTTTGGCTGGATCAGTTGCTGGAGTCGATGAGCTATAAGGTAAACTCATGCCTAATGCTTCAATCGCGCAAGCCATAGTATTTGCAGTATACATACCACCACACGCACCAGCTCCAGGGCAAGCATGTTGAATAATCGATTTACGTTCTTTATCGTCTATAGCTCCAGTTAAAAATTCGCCATAACTTTGAAAGGCTGAAACAATATCAATAACTTTTTGGCCTATTTTTCCAGGCTGAATAGTACCACCGTAAATCATAAGACTAGGACGATTGATCCGCCCCATCGCAATCAAACATCCAGGCATGTTCTTGTCACACCCCGGTATCGCAATACAGGCATCGTACCACTGCGCACTCATCACCGTTTCAATCGAATCAGCAATGAGATCACGTGATTGTAATGAGTAACTCATGCCATCAGTACCCATCGAAATACCATCACTCACACCGATCGTATTAAAGCGCAAACCAATCAGATTGGCTTGATTTACACCGGATTTGACTTGATTTGCTAATTCAAGAAGATGCATATTGCAAGGATTGCCTTCATACCAAACGCTAGCAATACCTACTTGCGCTTTATTTAAATCAGATTCAGTCAAGCCAACAGCATACAGCATGGCTTGTGACGCTCCTTGTGAGCGAGGTTGGGTTATACATGCACTATATTTATTAATTTGTTTCATGTGCTTCTCCATTTCAACTTCATAATTTGAACAAGAATGTAGGTTGGGCTGAGTGTTTTTTACGAAGCCCAACAGATAGAGCATCATTCTTGTTGGGCTTCGTAAAAAACACTCAGCCCAACCTACATTTCTTAATTTTTACCTCCAGCCTTCAAGCGAAGCACACCAAGGATGGGTGCGCTATTTCCCTTGATGCGCTTCGCTACTTAAGCCCTAGGTTTAACAGTGAGTCCTTCGAGGCAAAGCTTATCAAGGCTACGTTACTCAGCCCAACCTACCTTCTAAAAAAATCATCCTGATATAACTTAAGAAATTCTTTTTCAGACGGCTCAATAAAAGGTAAATGCGCTACATTATTTAATACCGCTGCCGCTTCTTTTAAACCATCGCCGGTTAAAACACAAACTACTTTTCTTTGCTTTAAATCGGTTGATTTTATTAACGCCGCAAGGGTAGCCGCTGAAGCCGTTTCAACAAACAAACCTTCTTCAGTAGATAATAAATGTTGCGCTTGTAAAATTTCTTGATCACTCACAGCAACAGCACAACCGTTCGTTGCATAAATACCTTCTAACGCTTTAACACCATCAATGGGGTCGGGCACAGCAATTGCTGAAGCAATAGTGTGTGTGCTATGTAAAGCTTGTATGGTATTTTTATGTTTATTAAAACTATCAACCACTGCCGCCGCACCTTCCGCTTGTACCCCTATCAGTTGCGGAACTTTATCGATCAAACCCAAGTAATGATACTCACGAAAACCTTTGGCATAAGCACTAAGATTAGTACCACAACCTATAGGAACTACCACTGCGTCAGGAACTTGAAAGTCTAATTGATCGATAATTTCAAAAGCTGCGGTTTTTTGGCCTTCAACGCGATAGGCATAATCTCCCGCCAAATAAAAGCCTATATCTTCAGCAAGCAATTTTGCTAACCTTGCCGCTTCATTATAATCCCCTTTGATCCGTACCAGATGACCACCATAAGCTATCACTTGCGCAAGTTTAGCCAGCGAAACATTTTCTGGAACTAAAACAAAACAAGGTATTTTTGCAAACGCAGCATAACAAGCACAGGAGGCAGCCATATTGCCCGTGGATGCGAGAATAATGCCTTTAGCCTTAAACTCCTTTGCAACGGCAACCTCAACTGCCGAACCTCGATCTTTAAATGATCCGGTAGGATTTTTAGACTCAACTTTAAAATATAAATCTAGTCCCAACCGTTCGCCCAGCACTCGGCTTTTGATCAATGGCGTTGCTTGTTCGGTAAATAATCTCAAGGCAGAATTCATTTCAACGGGCATTAAAGGTAAATATTTGGCAATGCCCGGTGATTTTTTTCTAAAATGTTCGAGATTAATATTTGCCGCAATAATATGCATGTCCAACATCACTTCCCAGGGAGAATTTTCTCCCGTAAAAACTAAACCGTGCGGTAAAACCGGGTTTTTAGTTACAAAGTCAACGAGCTGATACATGATATTATTCCTCTTAATGGGTGGTTTATTTCACCACGTCTTCTGGACGCAGCTTTCTTACTTCTTTACCAACTTGCCAAATTTCTTCATTGTGCATTGCTGAAAGCTCCGCTTGTAAATGCGTTTTATAATCCGCGTGACTATTGGCAGCGATAACGATAGCCGCTTCCTCACCACTTTCGACACTGTGATAAAGTGACTCAAAAACTGGAAGTACTGCTTGTTTAAAACGAGGCAACCAATCAAGTGCACCACGTTGAGCTGTGGTCGAACAATTGCCAAACATCCAATCCATGCCGTTTTCCGCCATTAAAGGAATAAGACTTTGCGTTAATTCTTCGACTGTTTCGTTAAATGCTTCACTTGGAGAATGACCATGTTTTCTTAAAACATCGTATTGTGCGGAAATAACTCCAGCGAGAGCACCCATTAATGCACCACGCTCTCCAGTTAAATCACTATAAACTTCATGCGCAAATGTAGTTTGAAATAAATAACCAGAACCCATGCCAATACCAAAAGCCAAAGCTTTATTCAAAGCATTTCCAGACGCATCTTGATAAACTGCATAACTAGAATTAATGCCTTTACCTTGCAAAAATAACTTACGTACACTGCGACCAGCGCCTTTAGGAGCAACTAAAATTACATCAATGTCTTTGGGTGGTACGACTCCAGTTCTATCATGATAAGTAATAGCAAACCCATGAGAAAAATATAAGGTTTTTCCCTTAGTCAAATATTTTTTTATGATAGGCCAATATTGCATTTGTGCTGCATCCGATAATAAATAACAAATGAAAGTGGCTTGGTCACAAGCTTCTTCAATAGACAATAAATTTTTTCCTGGCAACCACCCATCGTTGACAGCTTTATCCCACGAAGAAGAATTATTTCTTTGGCCGATAATGACGTTAAAACCATTATCTTTTAAATTGAGTGCTTGAGCCGGGCCTTGTACGCCATAGCCTATGATTGCTATCACTTCATTTTTTAATATTTCTTTCGCTTGCGTTAAAGGGAATTCTGCACGCGTAATAACGTTTTCTGTCATGCTGCCAAATTGTATTGCTGTCATGGATATGCTCCTTTGTGGTTTAAAAAAATAAATTTACTTTGCCGTCATTCCCGCCTGCACAGATTTTGTAAGAATACAAAACGCGCAAGCGGGAATCTAAAATTAAAATAAAATCGAAATACTGTTTTAATAGCGCTCTAAATTCCCGCTTGATAGTTAATTCTGTTTGCTCTTTGCTGTGCGAGCGGGAATGACGTCTACATAGTTTAAAAAATTTATCCCAATGGGGATTGATTAGTGATTTTCACTTCAAATAATTCAATAATTCTCCGTAATTGTTTCAGTAATTTTTCTATCATCTTCTCGTTCGTATGCACAACAATGCTGCAGTGAGAAATATTTTTATTTTCTGAGGAAGAAATATTCATTTGTTTTATGGTTATTCGCTGACGAACAAATATTCCTATCATTCGCTGCAAAGCTATTAACGTATCTTCCCCAACAATTGAGATAATATAGATATAACGCATGATCACCTCCTTAAGATAAACGCATTTCGCCAACTCCAGCACCAGCTGGAATCATGGGAAAAACATTTTCTTGTTGCTCTACCACAACTTCTAATAAATAGGACTCGTTTGCCTGTAACATGTCATCGATTGCCAACGCTAACAAATCACGTTGTTCAACTCGGTTGGCACTAATACCATACCCTTCAGCAATTTTGATAAAGTCTGGATTTTTTAGCTGCACAAATGAGTAACGTTCTTTAAAAAATAATTCTTGCCATTGTCTTACCATCCCAAGATGATTATTATTTAAAATAATTATTTTAATAGGCAAATTTTCTTGGGCTAATACACCTAATTCTTGAATATTCATTTGAAAACCACCGTCACCAATAATGGCAATAACTTCTCGCTCTCTGGTGGCTAGTTTCGCACCTATTGCGGCAGGTAATGCAAAACCCATCGTGCCTAAACCGCCCGAAGTAATATGTGAATTGCTATTTTTATAACGATAATAACGTGCAGCCACCATTTGATGCTGACCCACATCACTCACTATAATTGCTTCACCATGAGTTTTTTGGCTGAGCAGGTGAATCACTTCTGCCATTCGAATTGATGAATGATCACTAACAATTTCTTTCGCTATGACTTGTTCGAATTCTTGCACTGCATAAGACTCAAATTGTTTGAGCCATTGTGGATGCTGATTCAAATGAATTTGTTCACATAATTGTGTTAATGCAAATTTAGCATCTGATAATAGCGCTACTTCAACTGGCACATTTTTATTGATTTCTGCTGCATCAATTTCAATGTGTATCACTTTGGCTTGTTTGGCGTAACTCGCTAAATTTCCAGTGACTCGATCATCAAAACGCATTCCTACCGCAATAATGACATCGGCTTCATTGGTTAATATATTCGGCGCATAATTGCCGTGCATACCTAACATGCCCACATATAAACGATGATCGGTTGGAAATGCTGATAAACCATGCAAGGTGCAAGCAACTGGTATATCCGCTTTTTCAGCTAGCTGTAAAAGATCGGCTTCTGCTTTAGCAATCAAGACGCCATGTCCAGCAAGTAAATAAGGTTTTTTTGCTTGATTAATTAATTGTGCGGCACGCATAAAAGCATTGGGAGCAAATGTCTGGCTTGAATCAGAGATGAGTGGTGATACATATTTTTGATAGGAAAATTCACAATCTTCTAACTGCGCATCTTTAGTGATATCAACCAAAACGGGACCGGGTCTGCCGTTTTGTGCGATATAAAAAGCCTTAGCCATCATAGAAGAAATATCGGCAGCAGAAGTTATTTGGCAGCTCCATTTGGTTACTGGTAAGGTCATACTGAGAATATCAGCTTCTTGAAATGCATCGGTACCTAAGAGAAAACTGGGAACTTGGCCAGTAATGCAAACTAATGGCACTGAATCTGCCATGGCATCAGCTATACCGGTTATCAAATTAGTAGCGCCGGGGCCAGATGTCACCAAACAAACACCGACTTTACCACTCACGCGCGCATAACCTTCTGCTGCGTGTGCAGCCCCTTGCTCATGTCGAACTAAAATATGATGTAATTCAGCGCGTAAATCATATAATGCGTCATAAACCGGCATGATAGTGCCACCCGGATAGCCAAATATATGTTCGACTCCTTCGTGGAGCAATGATTGTAATATTGCTTTAGCGCCTTTCATTCTCATAACTTACCTTTATTTTTCGATTAACACGCGGTAAAAAAACTGCAAATTTGCAATAACAAGCCAAAAAAAAACCCCGCACCTTGTAGAAGGTGCGGGGTTTTCCCTAATCCGTCTTTTCTAAGACATAGGGCCGCACCTGGCGATAATAATCACCACCAGAATAATATTCAGGATGCGGGCTGCTATGTTTTTAGATAATGACATATTGATTTAAACTCATTTAAAAAATATTAACGATGTAATAACTATGAATAACATTTATACCTTACGATGTTCAAGAATAGTTTGTCAAGGGTTTATAAAAACATTTTAATCTGCATAAAGGATGCTTGTTAGTTTGAATAAAATCAACCAGATGTTATACTTACATTTAAAGCATCGATACACAATAGGTAAGAATTATGAATGTAACAACCTTATCAAGTAAATTTCAAATAAGCATACCCAAAGAAATTCGTGATGAACTCAATTTGAAAGCAGGTCAAAAATTTATTTTTGTTATTAAAGGTTCAATAATATATCTTGTTCCTCAGCGCAACCTACTGGAAATGAAAGGTCTTCTAAAAGGAGCAAATACCGAAAATATTCGCGATAGAAGAGATAGAACATGAATTATGTTGTAGATACTTGCGGTTGGGTTGAGTGGCTTACTGATGGTTTTTTGAGTGCAAAATTTTACAATTATTTAAAAAAAACCGAACAATTATTTATACCTACAATAATTCAATATGAATTATTTAAATGGGCGACTAAAAATCGTGATGAAAAAACTGCACTTGAAATAATTGGAATGACAGAATCCTGTCATGTTGTTGTATTAGATACTAGGTTAGCTTTATTAGCATCAGAAATATCATGTAATTTTAAATTGGCGATGGCAGATGCTATTGTATATGCTGTGAGTGAACAATATAATGCTCACTTAATCACCTGCGATAAACATTTTGCAAATTTGCCTAATGTTACTTACTTTGAAAAAATCAATGGCATAAACTAACCTAACAACAATTTCATCTCTCATCTAATTTTTTTAAATGCCGTAATTTTTCCGCAATTTTTATTTCTAAACCGCGCTCAACGGGTCGATAATAATTTTTCTTTTTCATCTCATCAGGAAAATAATTTTCTTGAGCAACATAGGCTTCTGGTTCATCATGCGGATAGCGATAGCGCTTACCATAGCCTAATTGTTTCATTAATCGTGTGGGAGCATTACGCAAATGCAATGGAACCTCTAACGAACCAGTATTTTTTACATCATCCATGACTTCATTGAAAGCAACATAGACCGCATTACTTTTTGCTGCACAAGCCATATAAATTATCGCTTGTGCCAACGCTAAATTTCCTTCTGGACTGCCTAAACGTTCTTGTACATCCCAAGCATTTAAGGCAATTTCTAATGCGCGTGGATCAGCATTGCCAATATCTTCAGTGGCCATGCGCACAACTCGGCGCGCAATATAAAGCGGATCACAACCACCGTCTAACATGCGCGCTAACCAATATAATGCCGCATCGGGTGACGAACCCCGTACTGCTTTATGTAATGCAGAAATTTGATCATAGAAAGCTTCGCCGTGTTTATCAAAACGCCGGACGCCTCCGGCTAAAACATCTTTAACTACTGTTTCAGAAACAATAGCTTTTGCATTTTCTATCTCAGCTAATTCAGCAATAATTTCCAATAAACTTAACGCGCGCCTTGCATCGCCATCAGCAGCCGTAGCAATTAATTCACGAGCATTGTCCGGCAGTTCCCAATGCAATTTACCCAAACCTTGGATGGGATCAATCAATGCCCTATCAATCACCTGCACTATCTCAACGACTTGTAATCGTTTTAAAACATAGACTCGAGCGCGTGATAACAATGCGCTATTTAATTCAAAAGAGGGATTTTCTGTGGTTGCCCCAATAAAAGTAATTGTGCCATCTTCAACGTACGGCATGAAAGCATCTTGTTGCGCCTTATTAAAACGATGAACTTCATCGATAAATAAAATCGTGGCTTGGTGTTCCGATTGTGCTGCTTGTGCATTAGCAATTGCTTGGCGAATTTCTTTCACGCCAGAAAATACTGCCGATAAAATTTCCATACGCGCATTGGCTGCCTGACCCATTAATATAGCCAATGTCGTTTTACCGCTGCCTGGAGGCCCCCATAAGATCATAGAATGCAAATGACGATTATCAATTGCTACCCGCAACGGTTTGCCTTTAGCTAGTAAATGCGTTTGACCAAAAAAATCATCAATCTTACTCGGACGCATCCGTGCGGCTAAGGGTTGAAATTCAAAATCAACGGGAACAGTTTTTGACATTATTGTGCTTTACCGACGACATCGACCCCTGCCGGTGGAATGAAATGGAATAAATTAGCTCGTAAGGGCGGATTAACTCGCAACTCGCCAAATTGCAAGGTACTAACGTGCCCTAGATTATCAACTAAACTCATTTGCTTTAAACGATTACCACTAAATTGAATACGCACTTGTTGAAATATACTGCTACTCGATTTCGCTGTGAGATAATACCAACCATTATCGTAGGCTACGCTGAAATAGTGCGTAATAGTTTGCGGCGAAGCACTTAATAATAACGCAGGAGTGGAACTCAGATTTCTTTTTAAACTTTGTACGCTAACTTGTTTTAAATTCTTATTATAAACCCAAAGATTTCTTCCATCAGAAACAATTAATTGTTGTGTCGGTGACTGAAGATTCCAGACAAATTTATTAGGTTTTTGGATAGCCATTGTGCCTATTGAGCTTTGTAAAATCTTACCGCGTGAAGTGGCAATTGTCTGTCTAAATGTTCCTTGGATAGCATGAATACTTTGCAAAACCTGTACCAGCTGCTGACTGGCGTCGTTAGGCTGAGCATAGGCAATGTTCGAGTTAAGCATACATAAAGATAAGCCGACTAATAGAAGTCCGGTTATTTTTTGGCAAAATGAGATCATTAAAATATATCCTTTTTAGATTAAAAATAATGTAAATATTACGTCATTTTTGCAATGAATTTTGGGTTTGGTGGATTACGGCGCAAACAACGCGCCGAATCCACCCTACATTTTTTTCTACTTGAATTTAAGGAGTAACAGATCTTTGAATTGAAAAGAACAACCCTACATTCTCGTTTGTGCCTTCTCTCAATCCTCAGGCGGTGGCGGCGCCAATACTTCACGACTGCCATTTGATTCCATCGAGCCTACCAAACCGGCTTTTTCCATATCTTCAATCAAACGAGCTGCTCGATTATAGCCAATCTTTAAACGGCGCTGGATACTAGAAATTGAGGCCCGCCGCGTTAATGTCACTATGTGTACGGCTTCATCATAAAGAACATCTTGCTCAGCTCCACTCTCGCCATCTTCGCCATCACTGGCACCCCCTTCGCTACCACCTCGAGTAATATCAGGAATATATTCCGGTTCTCCACGTTGCTGCCAATCTTCTACTACCTTATGAACTTCATGATCCGCCACATAAGCGCCATGAACACGCACTGGAACACTGGTTCCTGGCGGCAAATACAACATATCGCCATTGCCTAGCAATTGTTCTGCTCCTCCTTGATCTAAAACGGTGCGTGAATCAATCTTGGAAGAGACTTGAAAAGCAATACGGGTAGGAATATTTGCCTTAATCAGACCAGTGACCACATCTACCGAGGGTCGTTGCGTAGCTAAAATTAAATGAATTCCAGCAGCGCGGGCTTTTTGTGCGATACGTGCGATTAATTGCTCAACTTTTTTACCTACTACCATCATCATATCGGCATATTCATCGATAACAACAACAATATATGGCAGTACATGCAAGGCCGGAGCCACTTCTCCTGGTTGCCCACGCCAAATGGGATCAGGGTAAGGCGTATTCATTTTCTCTGCATCTTTAATCTTAGTATTAAAGCCTGCCAGATTACGGACACCTAAAGCAGACATTAAGCGATAACGACGTTCCATTTCTGCCACACACCATCGCAGTGCATTAGCCGCTTCTTTCATATCAGTAACCACTGGCGCTAATAAATGAGGTATGCCTTGATAAATAGATAATTCCAGCATTTTTGGATCGACTAAGATCATACGCAAATCTGCCGGCGTGGATTTATAGAGTAATCCGATTAACATCGCATTTACGCCAACCGACTTGCCAGAGCCAGTGGTTCCGGCAACGAGTAAATGCGGCATTTTTGCCAGATCCACAATAACCGGATGACCAGCAATATCCTTTCCTAGAGTTAAAGCCAGAGGTGATCGTATTTGTTCATATTGCGGCGATGCTAAAATTTCTCGCAAACGAACCGTTTCTCGATCTTCATTGGGTAACTCCAAACCTACCACCGATTTACCGGGAATGATTTCTACGATTCTAACGCTGGTGACTGATAATGAACGGGCTAAATCTTTTACTAACGTAGAAATCCGGCTAACCTTGATGCCAGCGGCTAATTGCATTTCAAACCGAGTAATTACTGGGCCTGGATGCACAGCAACTACTTGTACTTCTATGCCGAAATCACCTAAACGAGCTTCAACTTCTCGCGACATTTCTTCCAATCGTGCTGAAGAGTAACCTCGTCCACTATTTGGTTCAGGCATATCAAGCAAGGTCAAAGAAGGTAATTCCCCATCACTATTATTATCAGAACTCCCTGATTTGTTTGAAGTCACTTGATTTTCAGGTTTAACATTAGCGCTAGAAGTAATTTTGATAGGTTTTGGTCTGTTCTCTACTAACGGAGTTGGCTTTGGCGGTGTTGGATTTGGCGGTGCTGGCTTTGCCGCTTCTTCTTTTAATCTCACCGGTTCATTGTTGATTTTGGCTGGTTCGACAATTTTAATAGGCTCAGATTTTTTAATAGCCTCAGCTTTTTTAATAGGCTCAGATTTAATGTCAATTTTTAACAGCGGTTCTTCTTCAATCAAACCATTGACTACCGGCTCTTTCCTTTCCATTCTTCTTTGTGGCAATCTAAACTTAAACATAGCGGCCGCTTTTTTAAGATTAGTTGCCAAATAAATTCCAAAACGTCCGGTATATTCCATCAACCAGAGCCATGATAAGCCCGTTAATAAGGTGATACTGACGCAAAACAAGGTGACCAGTAAAAAGGTAGAACCCATATAATTAAAATTCTGTGTTAATACAGGTCCAACCACATCGCCTAAAATCCCCCCCGCTGAAAAAGGTAAATGTAAGTAATAATTGCTAAATTGTAAGCTAGAGAGGCCACAACCACTGAGGATTAAGATAATAAAACCGATAATACGAGTAAAAAAACCATTTAAATCAAAGCTTGTATCCGGCTTAGCATTAAGAAATAACCAAGCGCTATAGGCAAGCATAAACGGAAATGCATAGGCCATATAACCGAATAAATACAGTAGTAAATCAGCAAACCAAGCGCCAGCACGGCCACCAGAGTTAGCTATTTGTTTGACTGTTGCAGCACCAGTACTTGACCAACCCGGATCGGAACTGTGATAAGTAAATAATGACATCAGTAAAAAAAAAGCTATTGCACTCGTAACAATGAGTAATGCCTCACGTAAACGACGGCTTAAGTTGGTCGCTAGTGAATCGCGATTGGATTTTTGTGTTGCTTGTTTCAAGATAACCTCATTGACAATCTATTTTCTTCTGTTACAAAAATGTTTATTTATTTTCCTGCCCCATCCTAACCTTTCTTCTATAAAATTCGTGGGGGAGAAGAAATGCCTTTTTAAAAACGCCCCCTTTGATAAAGAGGGGAGCCGGGCAAAGCGAGGCAGAGGATTTTAAACTTTAATCAATCCTGAGCCTTCAATACAAATCCCCCCGCAAACAACAAAAAACGCGCGGCGCCCCCCTTTACATAGAAGGTAACTCCTTAACTTGGAGCATAGTCATCTCCTTTTGTGACAATTCCACCGTTCCAGTTTATATTTGTTATAATTATCACTTAACAAAGACGATCATCTTTAATTAGATAAATTTGCTATTATAGCATTCAAAATTTTTTATGGATTGTACTTCAATGAGCGAAATCAAACATCATCGTTTAATCATTCTTGGTTCTGGTCCAGCTGGCTGCACTGCTGCCATCTATGCCGCACGAGCTAACTTGAATCCAGTGATGATCACTGGCTTTGAGAAAGGCGGTCAGTTAATGACAACTACCGAAGTTGATAATTGGCCTGGAGATATTGAAGGTTTACAAGGCCCTGGCTTGATGGATCGCATGATTCGTCATGCTGAGCGCTTTCAAACTGAAATTATTTTCGATCAAATTAATAAAGTGGATCTGCATACCCACCCTTTTAAACTAACCGGCGATAGTTATGAATATACTTGTGATGCTTTAATTATTGCCACAGGTGCTACTGCGCGGTATTTGGGCTTAGAATCAGAAACTAAATTTCGGGGCAAAGGCGTATCTGCTTGCGCCACTTGTGATGGATTTTTTTACCGTGGGCAAGATGTGGCTGTGATCGGCGGTGGTAATACAGCTGTCGAAGAAGCGCTCTATTTATCCAACATTACCAATCAAGTCACTGTTGTTCATCGCCGAGATAAATTCCGCGCCGAAAAAATCCTTAGTCATCAACTGCTAAAAAAATCGGAAACAGGCAACGTAAATATCGAATGGTATTCTGTACTAGAGGAAGTTATTGGTGATAGTACTGGAGTAATCGGCATGAAAATTCGTAATCTGCAGGATGATACGATTAAAGAAATACCCTTACAAGGGGTGTTTATTGCCATCGGCCACTCCCCTAATACTGGAATCTTCGAAGGTCAATTGGCCATGAAAAATGGCTATATTTCAGTTAAATGTGGTATGGCTGGCAATGCCACAGCAACAAGTGTGCCGGGTGTTTTTGCGGCCGGCGACGTTGCTGATAATGTTTATCGGCAGGCTGTCACCTCTGCTGGAACTGGTTGTATGGCGGCTTTAGATGCAGAAAAATATTTAGATAATTTGGATCAAGAATAGAAGCAGGTTGGACTGAGTGTTTTTTTACAAAGCCCAACATAAATGAAGCTCCGATTGTTGGGCTTCGCAAGCTCAGCCCAACCTACATTTTCTTTCACAAGACAGTTGCTACATGAATAGGGTAGATGAATGACAGCAAAAGCCGTGCCACCCTACCTATTTTTTGTCGTATACTAAAAAAATAATGTCAGCACCTTTTTTTCTCTTACCTAATACTATTTCCTTCCCTGATCCTCGATTAGCGTTAGCAGATCCTAACGGCTTATTAGCTATTGGCGGTGATTTAAACCCAGAAAGATTACTTGAGGCTTATAGGCAAGGGATTTTTCCTTGGTACAATGAAAACCAACCCATTTTGTGGTGGTCCCCTGATCCACGTGCGGTATTGTTTTTAGACGAGCTGAAAATCTCTCATAGTCTTGCCAAATTACTGAAAAAGCCAACCTTCACCATCACTATGGATCGTGCCTTTAACCAGGTTGTTAAAGCCTGTGCAGCACCACGACAAGAAATTCCTGGCACGTGGATTCAACCAGAAATGATGGCAAATTATGCTAAATTGCATGAACTAGGCATCGCTCACTCCATTGAAGTATGGCAGGATGAAAAACTAGTCGGCGGATTATATGGGTTGTCAATTGGGCAAATCTTTTGTGGTGAATCGATGTTTAGCCTCGTTAGTAATGCTTCCAAGGTCGCTTTGGTGGAATTAGTTAAGTTATTAAAACAACGGCAGTTTGCTTTAATTGATTGCCAAATGCTCAATCCGCATTTAATGTCCTTAGGCGCGCAAGAAATTCCCCGAACCGAGTTTTTACGGATTTTACGAGAAAATAGGGATGCGCCCCCTTTGAAAAAAGGGGCAGACTAGGGAATCGAGGCGGTGGATTTTAAACTTTAGACGTCATTCCCGCCAGCACAGCCTTGGTAAGAACGTAAAGCATGCAAGCGGGAATCCAGTACCCCCCTTAAATCGAAATCTCGTATCTCGCATGGAGTAACTCACTACTCCCTATGCGCTAAGCTTATTTTCATCTGGATGCTGCCAAAGAATGATAGCGAGCGCTGAACTAAATGTTAATGTGATTAATAAGCCAATGGCTGCATTAAAATTACCGGTCAAATTGGCTAGAAATCCCGTGATTAAAGGCGCCAATATTCCTGCGAGAGCAAACCCACAATCCATAATGCCTAAACTTGTACCCGCTCGATCCCGCGCCAAATCCGCATTAATAGCATAAAAAGCTGCATTTGGCATGAGACCAAAACCAATCCCAAGCGTAATACCAATGATTGTGATAGGCAGTGATTGGTATATGACAACCGGGATAAAACAAATTGCAGAAATGACTTGGCAAATCCAAATAACATGCGAACGAGCTAGACGTATGCGATGGGTTTTATGCCAGATGGCATCGGATATCACACCGCCTAATAAGATTAAAAATGTTGCAGTAATCCAAGGCACAGTTAAAAACCAACCTGCTTCACGTACATTGATATGAAAGGTTTGCTCAAGATAACCAGGTAACCAAGTGATAGCAAAAAATAATAAATAACCGAAGACAAAAAATGCATAGTTATTCGCCATTAAAGAACGATTTAATAATATTGAACGCACAGTTGTTTTTGGTTGAGCTATCGAGTCTGACTTGAATTGAATATCCAGTCCTTCTTGAATATGCAGCAATTCTTTTTGAGAAATATTGCGCATTTGCTCAGGCTTATCACGAAAACATAGATACCATACAATTGCCCACACAATGCCGAACCCAGCGAGTATGACGAACATCAAGCGCCAACCAACCGTTGCGACTAAATGTGAGATCAGAGGCGCGCCAATAAAAGACGCAAATGGAACCGCAGCGAGTCCAAATGCTAACGCTCGCGCTCGTTCTGAGACTGGTAACCAATCCGCTGCCACGCGAGTTAATGCCGGAAAGCTCGGCCCTTCGGCTACTCCTAAAAGTAAGCGCAATAGAAAAAATGTACCAAGACCGCTAGCAAATGCCATCAATCCACAGGCAACTGACCAGAAAATGGAAAATATTGACCAAATTTTGCGTGCGCCAATAAAATCAACCAGAATCCCGCCAACAACGGTCATGATCATATACCCGATACCAAATGCAGCCGCAATAAGGCCAAAATCAGTATCAGTAAAACCAAACTCAGTTTGAAGTGGTGTAATTGCGTAAGATAAAGCGGAACGGTCAAGATAAGTAATAATCACGCCAATAAAAGCCAACGCTATCATTCTCCATCGATAATAAGTCATTTACCAACTCCTGAGAAATTCCTGAGTGTTTAAATAATAGATTATTTTACATAAGCATATCAAAGAATTAACCCAGTGAATAATTACTTTTCCGACGTCATAACGAGCGCGGCCATCGTTGCAAGTCTGCTACTTTTTATTGCTTCTTTAAATGTCTGTTCCAGATCGGCAATAAGATCATCAGCATCTTCAATCCCAATCGAGAGCCGAATCAAATCACGAGGCAACGTTCGTTTACTCTCGGGAATAGATGCATGTGACATGGCACTGGGTAAACTGATAAAACTAGTTAACGATCCAAAACTAACTGACAATGTAAATAACTGTGTTTTTTCGACTATTTGATTGGATAACGCCAATGAATCCGTAGTGAAACTAATGACTGTTCCATTACCTCTGGTCTGTTGTTGGTGAAGATGATAACCGGGATGATTAACCAAACCCGGATAATAAATATTTTTTACCCATTGATTATTTGCCAAGTAAGAAAGAATTTTCTGTGCGGTATTTTGTTGCCGTTCAATTCGCAAACCTAACGTTTTTAAGCCTAGTGATAACAACCAACTTTCAAAAGGTGCTAGCGCACAGCCTTCGGCATTTTGAATAAATGCAATTTCTTTGGCTATTTGCGCATCATTGGTCACCACTACCCCTGCAGTTACATCACTGTGACCGGATAAATGTTTTGTTGCTGAATGCACGACAATGTCTGCGCCTAGCAATAAAGGTTGCTGTAACCAAGGTGACAATAACGTATTATCAACCACTAACAATGCCTTGTTTTTATGTGCTAACTCAGCAAGCCCGGCAATATCCGTTATTTTTTGCAGCGGATTCGAGGGTGTTTCAATGAGTATAATACGAGTATCTGCAGTGACTGCTTCTGCAGCAACCGATAAATTTGTGGTATCTACCCATGAAACACGAATGCCGCGTTGAGGTAGGCGCTGAGCTAATAAACGAAAAGTTCCGCCATACAGATCGTCGCCGGCGACAATATGATCCCCTTGCTTTAATAAACCCATAACGCTATTCAAAGCCGCCATACCACTGGTAAATGCAAAAGCATGTTTGCCAGATTCAAGCAGTGCTAATTGCTGTTCCAGTACACTGCGGGTCGGATTGCCACTACGGGTATAATCATATTTTCCGAGAATCAAGGCTGATTCTTGGCTAAAAGTTGCTGTTTGATAAATAGGTGGAACATTCGAGCGATAAGGATCGATATTATCGCTATTAAAATGAATTAATTGCGTCCAACGATTCATATGACACTCCTCTTGTTTCCTGTTGTAACGATTGATCAGGTTGTGTTTGTTTGATAATTTCTTTTTGACTGTTATGAAATAAATGCAATAGATCGGCAAAAACCGCTTCTGCTGTTGGCCAACGGCCAGCACCTTTACCGTGCAGCTCTATCATTTCACCATTCGTCAAACGAATTAACACCGCATTATTTGCTTCGGGAATATGTGCTAACGGATGCTTGTTTGAAAGAGAACAGAGTTTGATACTAGCGTGACAAACATTATTTTTTAATTCGCAACTCGCAACCAATCGAACAAAATGATTTTTCTTTGCTTCATTGCGCACATAATCTGCATTAATGTTTTGAATGCCTTCAATAGTGATATTTAAAGCTTCTTGGTTAAAAGCCAAGCGTGCAAGAATTATTATTTTGTGCAAAGCATCTGTTCCATCCAGATCTAGCGAAGGATCAGCTTCAGAAAAACCAGCAATTTGTGCTGATTTTATAGCTTCATCATAGCCCTCCCCTGCCCTTATCCGATCGAGAATAAAATTGCTGGTGCCATTAAGTATTCCCGTAATGGATTGAATAGAATATTCAATCGGATTTTTTTTAAAACGTTGTACTGTTTCAATAATCGGCAAAGAACCTGCAACCGCTGATGAAAAAAGTAAATTTACCTTAGAATAAGCAGCAATTTGTGACAGATATAAACCGTGTTGTGCAATCAGAGCTTTGTTTGCAGTAATTACCTGACGACCCTGCAATAACGCTTGGGTTATTAAATGTTTGCTAGGCTCAATACCACCGAGTAATTCAATAACCACATCGCATTCTCTTGTAATAATTTCAGTAAGATTTGTTGAAATAATATTTTTAGAAATTCTAAGGTGCTCATGTTTTATTTTATCTTGGATACCAATGCCTACAATTTCAAACAAATTCTCATTGGCTGATAAATGCTGATAAACACCAAAGCCAACCGTGCCTAACCCCAATACTATTATTTTTAGTTTACGTACATTTTTATTAATTCCTAAAACAGAATGGGGGGCACCAACCGTTGTTCCTTGCTTACTTGCCAAGGTTTTAACAATAAATGAAAATTGTTTTGCTTTAGCAAATTTTACGGCTTTGCGCTGAATGACCGGATAAGCTATTTGTAGACAATCATTGTAAGTAATAGTCTGATAAGGTAAAGCGCCTAACTTATCAATATTCGGATCTTGATTAAAAATACCATTGGTATCTTTGTAAATAATGCATTGTTTGGCGTTAAGACTGTGAGCAATAAACACTGCCGAAAAATCTGATCCGCCACGACCTAATAATGCGAGTGATCCCTGTTGATTTTCACCAATAAACCCTGGAATAACGAGCACCGAGTACTGCTTAAATAAATTTAAAATTAGTTTCTTTTGCAACGTCTGCGGTTCTGAATCCAGCAATGAACCCTCTGTTTGCAAATATTTATGATCTAATTTATAAGCAGGAATTCCCGCTCTATCCAGAGCCAGAGTAAATAATGCTGCTGCGGCTATTTCACCGGTCGCTAATAATTCGGCCAATGCTTGCGGTTGTGGTATTGCGTAAGGATCGTCTAGCACTTGTTGGGAAAAATCGATTAATTTATCAGTGGTTTTTCCCATCGCAGAAATAACAACCACTACTTTATTTCCCGCACTATAATACTGATACACTTCATGTATTGCATTAGGAATTGCGGTAATATCCGGTAGAATCGAGCTACCTAATTTAATAACAACAATATTAAAATTTGCGTTCATGATTTTAGTCCTCACATTGCAATAATGCTTGTTCAATGTCTTTGATAATATCTTCAGGATTTTCTAATCCGACTGACAAACGGATGAGTCCATCGCTTATGCCAAGCGCGTGACGTTGTTCTGCAGGAATAGGGCTGTGCGTCATTGAAGCGGGATGCGTAATCATTGTTTCAACACTACCAAGACTTTCAGCTAATGCACATAAACGTACTGCATTCATTACTTTCAGCGCATTATCATAACCGCCAACCACTTCAAAAGTTATTATTCCGCCAAAACCTGATTGTTGTAATTTCGCTAATGCGTGCTGTGGAAAAGTCTGCAGTTCCGGATAAGTTAACTGTTTAATTTGCTCATGTTGCGAAAGATAATCAGCAATAATGCCAGCATTAATACAATGTTGTTCCAAACGTAATGCTAAGGTTTTAATACCTTGCAAAATAAGCCAAGCATCAAATGGTGACTGAATTGATCCAATTGCATTGCGAATAAAATAAAATTTTTCAGTGATGGAATTATTTTTTGCTAATAAAGCCCCTCCCACCGTGGCATTATGTCCATCAATATATTTAGTGGTTGAATACAAGACGATATCAGCGCCTAAATCAAATGGCTTTTGTAACACCGCGGTAAGAAAAGTATTATCCACAGCGACTAAAATATCATGCTCATGACTAATAGCAGATATTGCAGAGATATCACTGAGCTTTAAGGTAGGATTAGCTGGCGTCTCAATAAATATTAATTTAGTATTTTTCGTTATCGCCTGGCTAACATTCTCAGGAATTGAGGTATCAACAAAACTTACACTCACGCCAAATTTAATTAAAACCTGCTGCAATAAACGAACCGTTCCCCCATACACCACATCGCTACAAACAATATGATCACCACTTTTTAATAATGCTAAAACCAATGCCGTTGTAGCTGCCATTCCGGTCACAAAGCATACCGCAGTAGCAACATTTTCTAATTCTCCCAATTTTTTTTCTAAAACGCTCACCGTTGGATTTGCTGACCGTGAATAGGTATAGCCCTTATGCTCACCCACAGCATTTTGGACATAAGTTGCAGTTTGATAAATAGGTGTCAATATAGCGCCTGTCACTGGGTCAGGTGTTATCCCACTGTGAATACAGCGAGTAGCAAAACCACTACTAACTGTTTCGTCAATATCGTTTATCTTAGAATGATTCTTACCAATAATCTCAAGTTCGTTTAGCATGTTGTTTTCCTTTCTTAATATTCCATGATCGAAATTTTTTTGGCAAAAAAATCCCGCACGGCTTTTAAAAAGCTATATTTCGCTTAACTAGTTAAAGTGAAATTAATTAACTTGTGTTCTCGATTAAGCGCAAAAAACATTACGCTTATTTGGAACTCACATTAATTAAGAAGTGCTTCGCATTCGCATACTACAAAGCAAGAAGAGGAATAATAGCGATACTAATAACGCTTTTATTGCAAAAGAATTGAAGTAATTAATTTTAAAAAGATATGGATACATAGTTAGCCCACCCTTATTTTTAATGCTAAATGCCCAACAAAATAAGGCGCAAAAAAAACCACCAGTGCTAAAGCAATTGGTGGTTTTTCCAGACGCTTTAGCCGAATTTATAAAGCGCTCGCAAGCTGTAGCTCAAATCAGCGCAATAAAAAGCTTATCTAAAATAATGTGAGAATGCAAGATTTTTTTTAAATCCAACCTACTTAGATGCATTCAATACATTATCCACAGAACTTATAATTGAATTTTGATTATTCGCTGGAAAATCACCGGTAAGATCCCAGAACATTACACCAGCGAGACCTTTTTGTAAGAGCCACTGCGCTTTATAATCAGATGAATTAATATCATCGTAAGTAATAAATAAATTATTCGCGTAGCCCCACGGAGTTTTCGAGTATTTTCCTAAATTATCTGCTGTCGGTTCAACTAACGTTAATTGTGGTAATACAAACTGACTCTTGTTGCCACAAGCTGTGCTATCCACAATACATTTATAGTCAATCATCCCAGTATGACCCGACTGCTGATTATCCCATTCACCTGCGGGAACCCCAGTAATCGTCTGGTAAAGACCTTGATTCTGGCCTGCGCTAGCTATATTTACCATGCGGCCATAAAGTGGAATACCAAGAACGATTTTGTTCGCAGGGACACCATTGTCAAGGTAAGTCTTAATAGCATCAATGACATTGTATTTTGATAAGGTAGGGTTTTTCGTGGTTGGATCGAGAGTAGGATCTAAACTCATCGCCGACATAAAGTCGCTGCCCACACTGCCTTGATCCCAGCCTCCATGAAAATCATAGGTCATCACATCAATGTAATCTACAATCGTGGCTATTTGCTGCCATTGTTGCGCAGTAAACGCATTGATTTTATCTATACCTGCGGGTGCTGCTATGGTTAAGTAATAATGAACGTGATCCAATTCACCTTGTTTATTTAATGCAGTCCGCAAGCCTTGTAACAGGTTTATATAATCTGTGGTATCTATTGCTGAATGAGGATATTCCCAATCAATATCAATACCATTGAAACGAACTTCTTGCATGGCTTTAACCGCTTTTGTAATGAATGTAGCGGTCGCAGTTGGGTCGCTTGCCATTTGGCTGAAACATGCAGCCGGCCCTACTGGACTTGCCCCCGGTTTGCATAACCATCCGGAAGGCACACTGGCCCAAGACCAACCACCAAAAGAAAGAGATGCATTGAGATAAGGATATTGTTGCCGCGCTTGTGAAATGATAGGTAAATTCACCGGATCAGAATCAGGATCAAATAAACTGATGTTGCCATTACTATCAAAAATTGAAAATGCGTAAGCAACCGTATTAATTTTATTAAATGGTACGTCGCTAGCTAAAAATTTGGGCTCACGCCAATAAGCCCAATCGGGATAATAACCCATAACGCGTTTGCCATTGCCCGGGTCTTTGCAGGCAGTGCCACTACACATTCCTTGGATAGACACACTGACTGGGGAACCGCCATTGAGACTGACAGTGACTTTACTGGGATTCATCGCTGCATTGTAAGGGTGAAAAGGACCCCCATAGTTTTGCGAATCAAAACCATAGGTTAATGCTGCCGATTGATGCGGAGCAATGGTAACAGCAGGTGTTTCATTAATGCTGTAATCTGTATTAATTCCATCCGGATTTGCAGTGGAAGTCACAGTAGACTTCCAACCCCATAACGTACCCCATGGATTACCCGACAAAGTGACATTGGTATTAAAATTCAGTGTGGAAATTGTGATCGGGTTATTGCCATTATTATAGATGGTAAGGCTGCCAGCGCCGGTATAAGGTGTCGTGTATTGATAAGTCAGTGGCGGAATGTTGTCGGCATAACTGATCGTGCAGCAGGCTGATAAACTAACAAAGAGGAGACTTAGAGTGAATTTTTGCATGTGATTATTCCTTAGGTTTTAGCGTCACTGGGAAAATCTGGCTGATATAGTCTAAATAATGTACTATATCATGAATTGTGCAAAAATAAATCTCTGCTTTTACTATACTTACCACGTAGGTAAATAACTCCCTAGGTTTAAAACCTAGGGAGTGTATGTATTAAAATTTACATTTAAATCTATTTGTAGATTCACTACCAGCCGCATTCGCTTCTTTCGATGGCGTTGGTGTTGAATCAGGAAAAGTCGAATATCGAGTACCTATTGATGACGAATTAGCAACCTTTTTATTAGAATAATTTTCTTTATTTAACCCAGAAAAATTAAATAGACTCTCAACCGTGTTTAACTCTTCAGTTAATTCTTGCAACAACTTATCCTTATCTAGAGGAACATCTAAGACTGCGCTTGAAATACTTTCAGAAGTCGTATTTTTTCGTCTTATAGGGAGCCTAAACTGTGGTTCATCACATTCTTTTTCCCCTGATTTTTGGCTTGTTATTTCTTTACTAGCTTCATTTAATTCAGATAGCCGCTGCTTAAGTATATTTGACTCAGCAGATTTTCCTCTAGCGCATGATGATTGCACTAGCATTATTTTTGATAATTGCATTGGTATGATAAAAGAGTAACCACCAAAATCTCCATTGATATCATCAATATCAGCATTCGTCTCTTTATTAACCGTCAATTCTGATTGGCTTTTTGATAAATTATCCGCTTTTTCAGCCACTGTTAATCCTGATAGTTTTTCTGATAAACAATCTATTTCTGAACAATCAGTTTCCGTAGTTTCTGGTATTTGTCTATCAGAATCGCCTGAGTTTAACGCATCAACATTATCCTTCTGAAAAAAAATTTCCAAATGCGACGGTGTTGAATCACGATCACTTTCCGTAACATCTGACATATGCATTTCTTGTTCAAGCTCTGAGTCTAGCATAACCACATCATGTTCTGGAAAAACACCGAGTGGTTCTTGTGTCAAATGATCTATGTTTGCCTCTGAAGTAGAATTGGGGGAGAAACGGGGGTCATGACGGATATGAGAATTGAACTGTGCAACTCTTCTTACAGCTCTTGCTAGAGGATTGTTTCCATCTTTATTTATAGCTTGGAACATAAATTCACCTATTAAAAATATTAAGACGTATTGAACATGAGCGCCCCTCCGCATCGTTGCGAAATTGTTGTTATTCTTATTTTATTATTTAGGCGTATTTTTGCTTTTGTTTGGCTTTCCTGGCCTAAAAGCAAGCATGCATTGTACACTATTTTACCTGAAGATAAAAAGCTCAAATTGAATATATGTTAACTTTATGGTTAGTTCAAAATACTGTCATGCCAGCGAAAGCTGGCATCCAGAGCCTCAGCTTTCCCCCCCCACCAAAAGCCATTAATAGCCTAAGTCAAGCCCAACAATAAGTGATAAATTATGACCATTTGTTGTAAAATTGAATATACATTGAACAAGTAAAATGGCATTTTTATTATTCTTAATACTTTGAGGAACTACTGATGTTTAGCTTGGCTGATACCGATTCTCCCCACACTACCTATCAAAAACTGAACATAAAAGATAATAAGAAACCCATAGGGGAAACCTTGCATGGAGAAGATATTACAGCTGCAAAATCAGGATCATTTGACTATATCTGTGAAAATACAGAAGCTACATTTCCGTATGTTGCACTGGAGTGTTGTAATTTACGCCCAACGCAAGAAGACCGTATTGACTTTAGAACCATTCACAAATTTGGCGAGTTATCAGCAGAAGAACAGAATTCAGCGCTCAATACTACTTTTGAAGAATTACAAACATTGTGTGACAAATACGAAACCGTTGGTGCTTGTGTCATGGCAAATATTATTACAAGCAAAGGCATTGTAACTGCCAATTTAGGTGATAGTGAAAGTTTCATAGTTGGTTTTAATGGAAAATGCCCGGGTGTTTTCAAGCGTTTAAATTCGTCATTAGATCATCCCAATGATTCTAAAGAACGACAACGATTAAAAGAGTTTCATAAGACGAAAGAAGATGAAAAACAGTGGAAAAAATTTGTTACTCGCGATGGAAAACGACTAAGAACTCCTATTAAGGATGCATCCGAGCAAATTATTAGTTATGCAAATGATGGTCTTGCGGTCAGTGGCGCACTTGGTGATACTTTATATAAAAAAGTTGGTTTGCGTCAGACACCGAATATTAATAGGTCTGAGATGCACGATAAAGAGATTTATCTTGTAGCAGGCTGCGATGGCTTAACAGAAGGCAATGAAGATACAAGATGGATTGGCAGTTCCATTACACGAGCAAAAAATTTTGAAACTCCACTCATTCAAATGCCAATGGCATTATTGAAAGCTGCGAAAACAAACCGTTCTACCGATAATATTTCTATCATTATCGTAAAAATAAATCCGCTAGAGAATAATCTTTCACCTGCGGATGGTGAATGCTTTTTGGTGATCGATGGGCATGGAGGTAAAGAAGTTGCCGACATTATTCATCAAAATTTTATGACGATATTGCAAGCAAATGTTGATAAACAATGGAAACTTCGCCATGGCCTAACTGAAGAACAAGCCAACCCTATGGGCTATGAGAAAGAAATGCAGACTGAGCTGCAAAAAACATATCCCTCTGAGGAACAATCATTAGCAAGCATTTATGCCTCCAATAATCCTCATACTCAGTGGACACCTGCTAAAGTACTTGGAAAACAGACCAATATACTACATGATTGCCCTGAACTTTCTGATGACACACAAGAAAATAAAAATTCGGTTGGGATATAAAAAATAGTCTTATATTGAAGGAACAAACTCAATGCATTGCAGATTGGTTGATTTGACCAAAGAAGATGAAAAATCATTCGAGTGTCGTTTTGTTGGTTGTATCATATTAACCAAAGACAACAAAATTATGTTGCAGCAACGAGGAGTTGATTGGAATAATTATCCGGGTTATCTTGCTGAATTTGGTGGCCGAATAGAAATTAATGAAGAGCCAATCCAAGCGTTAATTCGTAAGTTGCATGAAGAATTAGGCGCACAAGTGAAAGAAAGAGATGTTATCAGTCTTGGAGCTATCACTGAGCAAATGACCGAGCATACCGAACTGATACATGTTTATTTTTGGCATGATAAACTTGGAACCATCTCCGGCTGTTATGAAGGTGAAGCCAAATATTTTAATACCGTAGAAACTATATTAAAGTTGCAGCATGTTAAAATGACGGATGGGTTACGTTGGTTACTCTGTGTGTGTGAAAAGCGGAATCTTTTATAAATTTATTTTTTAAAATGGTGATTATGTGCAAATATGGGTAGATGCCGATGCTTGTCCGAATGTCATAAAAGAAATATTATTTCGAGCAGCAAATCGAACAAAAACAAATGTGATACTCGTTGCAAACCAAGCTATTTTTGCTCCGCCCTCCTCAGTTATAAAAAAAGTGCAAGTATTAGCAGGATTTGATATGGCAGATAATTATATCGTGCAACATATGGAGAGTGGTGATTTAGTCATTACGGCAGATATGCTTCTTGCAGACACTATCGTTAGTAAAGAAGGCATCGTATTAAATCCACGCGGGAAACTATACAATAAAAACAATATTAAAGAACATCTTTCCATGCGAAACTTTAGCGAAGAATTAAGAAGCAGTGGTATGAATATTGGCGGACCAACAAAACTTGGTAAAAAAGAGGTACAAACTTTTGCTAATTGTTTGGATCAATTACTTGCTAGCCAGAAGTAATTATTTTGAGTTACAGATTTGAGAAATTATGAGTACAGCACCTTTCTTTGTGTATATATTACTTTGTAATAATGGTAGTTATTATACTGGTTACACGACGAATCTTAGCCGACGTTACCAAGAACATGTTTTAGGAACCGGAAAGTGTAAATATACTCGCAGCTTTAAACCGCTGCATATTGCGCAAAGTTGGCAAATCAATGCGGATAAATCCCTCGCAATGAAGACAGAAAAATTTATCAAAAAAATGTCTAAGCAAGAAAAAGAACAATTAATTCTGAACCCAGAATGTCTTGCGCAATTATTTACTCAGGCTACTGGCAACCTAAGTTCAATACTCCCTCAGGGTTTTTTTATTCAAGATTGACTAAAAGTGCATATTTTTAACGAATACTGCATCATCAATTTACGGTTTCAAAGTATTCATTTCAAGTGCATCATTTTTATTTAATTCTGTTTCTAAAATTTTGTTTCCAAATTGGTATGCCGTAATACTTAAGTGAAACTGTGCGACAATAATACCATCATCAAGTGTATGAAGTATTGATGGATGCTGTTCTATTCGATCTGTTGGCCAAGGAATTTGGTAAGCAGTTTTATTAGTCTCAGGCTGCCAAATCAGCCAACATTGAGTTTTTGAAACTATGTTGTATATCTCTATTGCAACCCAGTCATCCTGTAACTTCATAATTTCCTGGCCAAAACCCCGCTTACAGCCTGAAGGAAGGGGAATAGAAATCTTTTTGCTTTCATAGGTAGCTAAATTGATGATAGCAATGCAACCTTCCTCTTTTTCATACACAGCCAATCGATTCGTAGACAATAAGCACATGTTATCATAAACGCAATACTCAGTTTTAATTCCGTGAAGTAACTCCCCAGAGTGCATATCCCAAATTGTTATTTGTGATTGCTCAGAAGCAACACATTCTTTCATAATAATTTTTTCATCTGCAGATATGAGAATTTTGTGTGGCGAATCAGATTTAGGAGTAACGATAGATCGCACAAGCTGAAAGTTTTTAGTTACATCATATAAATTTAATTGACCGTCTTCGTTACAAACAACCAAAATATTATTCCTAAACGCTATACCAAAGTAGGAACACGAAGAACTCATGACATTCTTTTTACTATGACTACTATTAGGGAATTCTAGTTCGATCTTTTTGTAACATTGAAGTGTTTCTAAATCCCAGATACGAAGAGCGTGATCAGTATGTATGGATGCTATTAAATGATTCGATACTCTAACAAGATCGACAAATTCGCTCCTAAGCATTAGCCCTGAAGATCTTATCTGTCTAATAGGGGCTGTACTTTTTGGAGAAATTTGTACTTCATAAATGCCTATATGTTGCCAAAGTTCCCTTTTGAACCAGCTATTTGGAAATGCCTTACCAGCAATGATAAGTCGATTACCACCGAGTGGTAATATGTGGCTGCCATTTATTTTGCTGAGCATACTATATAAAGGTTCTATATAATTAACAGTGCGCTTCTTGGCTGTTTCTTCCACGAGATTTGAAGAGGCAACGACTCTAAAAAATCGACAAGCGGAGGAAACCGAAGCAAGTTGAAATTTATCAAAATTAGAAAATATCAATTCCCAAATATCCGCAGGAAAGAGCCTTTCCAATTTGTTTTTACTTTCTACATCGTCTTTTTTGATAGCATCCGGTGTCTTAAGAAAATGGTTCACTAATGATTTATACAATTCTGTTTGTTGATCACTTTGCGCTTCAGCACAGTACTCTAAATACGAGAGCAGCTTTTGTTGTGATTCTGCATCAAGAAAATCGTAGAAATTAAAAAAATCAATTTCTTTATCATCTTTATATGCTTTAACTGTAGGGGAATCTAGGTATCGATTAAGTGCCTCACGTAAAGGAGAGCTGTCTATATGACTATGTGTTGTAAAATAATTCCAGGCTTTCGTTAATACTGTTTCATTATATTTTTTGAGTTTCTGTAATAATTTACCCTTCTTCATAAAAATTACCATTTTGTAAAAAATCTAATCGTACAAAATAAAATGACCTTCCATAATAAAATTTGTCAAAATTAGATGCGTATAAGGTACAGCAAGAAATTAAATTACGGTTTTAGCATCTTGCCCAAACAAAATGCGTTTCGCATCTTCAGTCATTGTTGGAGCTACATTTATCTCATCTGCTTTTTTATATGCACGTTGTACTGCTGGACGTGCTTGTACCGTCTGAAACCAACGTTTCAGATGCGGATAATCATCTAAGTTTTGTTGTTGTTTCTCATGAGGAACAATCCACGGATAACATGCGATATCGGCTATTGAATAGCTGTTAGCAATAAATTCACGATCCGCCAACCGTTTGTTGAGAACAGCATATAACCGTGCAGTTTCTTTGACATAGCGGTCGATAGCATAAGGAATGGTTTCAGTTGCATATTGGGTAAAGTGGTGATTTTGTCCAGCCATCGGTCCAAGACCTGCCATTTGCCAGAACAACCATTCGATAGCTTCGTTACGTTTGCGCAGATCTTGCGGAATCAATTGCTTAGTTTTGTCAGCAAGATAAAGCAAAATCGCCCCAGATTCAAAGACAGATAACGGTTTGCCACCATCTGCGGGGGTATGATCAACAATCGCAGGTATTCTGTTATTAGGTCCTATCCGCAAAAAATCTGGTGAAAATTGTTCACCCGCACCGATATTTACTGGCACAATTTTATAAGATAATGCAGCCTCTTCACAGAATATAGTAATTTTATGACCATTTGGTGTGGTCCAATAATATAATTCAATCATAAAATACCTCCTAAGTTGGTAATCTGAGACTTGATTACTAGGGTCTGTCGACCATTCTCTTATGGCTTGGTGTAACGCCCAGCGAATTATCAACAGACTCTAGCACATTTTCAGTTTATTTACTTTTATGCACTTTTTATGGCGGGTTTTGCAATAGATAAATATTTTTCAGTCTCAACAATTGCTTCTCTTTCCTTAAAGCTAGCAAGCATTTCTGCCACGTCTAAACTATCGCCTTTGTGTGCAATCGCAGTTAAGGTTGTTTGCATTGCTTTAATGGCGGCTCGTTGGAGATCAGATGGGATAATAACGATGCGATAACCCAGTGCTTGTAAAGATTCAACCGATACATAAGGCGTTTTACCGCCATGAAACATATTAATAAGCTTAGGCGCGGTGATCTGACGAGCAATTTCTTCGATTTGAGTAACGGTTTCTGGTGCTTCAACAAAAATAACATCTGCACCCGCTGCAACATAGGCTTGCGCTCGTTTAATAGCACTTTCGAAACCTTCCACAGCAATAGCATCCGTACGTGCGATAATAACAAAATCAGGATCACTAACACTATTTCGAGCTACACGAATTTTTTGGCACATATCTTCGACAGCAATCAATCCTTTATCTGCCAAATGTCCACAACGTTTAGGAAAATTCTGATCTTCAATATGCAATCCAGCTACGCCTAAACGTTCAAATGTTTGAACGGTGCGAAATACATTTATTTCATTGCCAAAACCGGTATCAGCATCGGCAATGATCGGCAAGCCAGTCACCTCTACAATATGCGAAAGTGTAGAACACACTTCCGTCATAGTAATTAAACCTATATCTGGATAACCTGCGCTGCGAGCAATAGCGCCTCCGCTGGCATATAACGTTGAAAAACCTGCTTGTTTAGCCAACAATGCAGAAAGGCCATCAAAAACACCGGGGGCAATAATTATTTCATCTTTGTTAATTAAATTTCGTAATTGTTGGGTAACTTTCATAATTATCATTCCTTAAAAAGGTAAATTGATATCTCAGCAGTTACAAAATGGGTAACTCTTCAGGTATCATCTCGCGAAACTATCATTTCCTTTCGCTATCATCCCGAATTGCAATAAATACTACAATACATACTCAATTAAAATTCCATGCCCGACATTGTCTACATCTTCTGGGCGAAAATTTGTTACAATACACTTTATTTTTGCCCCACCAGACACATGAAAACGAAGTATGGGATCAATAGGCAACTCCCCTTTCGTCTTAGTAACATAATTTTCATATGTCAATGTCTTATCGTAGTGCAAACAACGGGTAATCCCTACTACCGAAGTAATACCGGATAGACGCGCATGCTGTAATGCAAAATTTCGCAATTTATCACCAAACCCTGCTTTTTGAAAACTTGGATGGGTGTTAATACTTAATAGTTGTAAGTATTGACCACGACCTACATGCCGTGACTCTAAATCATCAAACTTTATTTTTTCTAATTCTAAAATATTATTAATACGTTGGGTGTACAGACAACCGCCTAATTGGTTATTGTGCAAAACAACAAATTGACCTTCAGGATAATTTTTTAATCTTTTTCTTATTCGTTCTTCTGTTAAACATAAATATGTAGGCCAACAAGCCTGGTCTAACGCCAGAAGTTCAGAGATATCTAATTCTGTAGCTAATCGAATTGAGAAATTGTCTTTACGGGTCATAAGAATTGAAATTAAAATAATGAAATATTGAATTGTAGGTTGAGTTGTGTAATTTGTCATCCCAGCGAAAGCTGGGATCCAGTAAAAGTAGGTTGGGCTGAGCTTGCAAAGCCCAACAAACAGCATTTCATTCTTTGTTGGGCTTCGTAAAAAACACTCAGCCCAACCTATCAGCCCAACCTACTTTATGAGGTTCAAACAGTAGTAAAATTTGAGTTTATCGCTTTTTGAGCTAGATGATTAATTTGCTCTAAAGATAATTTTAATTCAGCTCTCAGAAAACTCACCATCATCCAATATTGTGCCGCCTCTTCATTAAATGAGCCAAAATTTTTATAATACCGTGGCAACCAATTTATTAAATCTCTGACTACATCCGTTCTGTCTTTATTTTTAGAAAAATCTTCTAAATGCACTGAATTATGATGAATAAATTCACCGCCAGGCAGAGCCTTACACAATTTTTCATATTCTCGCGTTTGTAAAATAAACTCATGCCAAATATCATCCACTTCACCTGTTAACGGAATAAATCCTTGGTGATAAGTGGATCGTAAAAACATAAATTTTAAAAATTCTTCTATACGAGTAGTTAAAACTTCGGTAGGAACAGCAGCAAATTTTTTTGCAAAATGTGCCAGTATAAAATTCGCATCATAAGAAGGCGCAATCTGCTGAAATAAATCGAGTGTTCGCATAGTTAATCCGAACTACAACACTGACGGTGTTCATCAGCATATTCTGCCAATTTTTCAAAATATTCAGGGGCGGTTAATAGCTCTACTAATTCATCTAAGTTATTCATTGTAGTTTCCTTTATTTCTATATTATTAAGCAAAAACTATACCTATAAAATCAATGCGGCATTAAACCATATAGTCATAAATCAAACAATATGGTAAACAAAATATACGGTGAATTTTTGTTTAAAATAGATATAAAAGACCCCGAGTTGCGCTACACTTCCCCTGACTATATTTCTGTCATAATAAGTACTAAGCAATAATTTCGTTTAAACCTTCAATCACTTTATCCAGCTCCTCTGGAGATATATGGCCAAGTTTTCTACCCAACCGTTTTATAGACAATATTCTAACTTGGCTAATCTTAACCCAAGATTTTTTCTGTAGTCTAAGACTTTTGAGTTCTAAGGTGAGTGGAAATCCAGCCGATTGTTGTTGGCTGGTGAGTGCTACTGCAATAACAGTATGCGAGCGCTCATTAAAAACATCGTGACTTAAAATGAGTACCGGGCGTTGGCCTGATTGTTCATGGCCTTGAGTTGGATCCAAATTGGCCCAAACGATATCGCCTCTTAGTATTCTGGCCATTCATCAAAATCCTGTGACAATCCTTCGTCCGCCATCGCTTGTTCTAAGCGTGGATCTAATTTAGCGCATTCCCGTGCTAAACGGTTATGCTCCATGCGTTTTATAATATATTTAACCGCAGTTTGAATAGCCTGGCTGCGATTTTTAAAAATATCATCTTTAATGAACTCATCAATTTTGTTGAGGAGTTCATTATCAATAGAAATAGCGATCTTTGCGGTACTCATGAGGTTGCCTATAAAGTATTACCACCAGTCATACTTAACTTTAGCATGGGTGGTGAATAGTTGCTAGTGGTATTTTTCTCCATTATAAAATTAAAAATTATTGTAAGTATTCAGCACTCGATGGAAACAGCCACTTTTAGGCAATCTTGAACGAAAAATTTCGCAAAAAATGCTCATTTACTACGTGTGAACTGCGCTTTTTTGCTCGCAATTCATCCAACCTAGCACTATAGTGGCTGTGGGTGCAAACTCGAAAGTTATGGTGAATAGTTACAAATTATTATGCTGCCATGATGTTACTAAATGAGGGTCTAGCTGTTACTTTAGCTAAATAGCGGCTTAAATGCGGCCATTTTGTATGACTGATTTCAAAACCAGCCATGATTAATGCAAGTAATTGCGTGGCAATGGCGATATCTGCCATTGAGAAATTTTCACCTGCAATCCATGCGCTAGATTGAACGGATTTATCAAGAAAACTGAGCAGAGGCGGAATTTCGTCTTGTTTAACCGTTTCAACCATATTGTTATTCGGTTCTAAATTAAATATTTTTGGTTTAGCGACACATTCTACAAAAATCTTTTTATACGCGACTTCAGTCAATACTGTATCTGAATAGTGTTCAAACCAAAGTGACTTTGCATAATCTTCAGGATTATCAGGATAAAGTTTGTTTCCCGTAGAAAATTTTCTATCAAGATAAGCAGCTATCACTGCTGAATCTGAGATAGAAAAATTATCGACTTGCAACAACGGTATCTTGCCTAATGGGCTTGCTTTTTCAAAAGCATCTGGAATTGATTTTCCAAGAGCTAAAAGAAATGCTTTTGGTAAAATTTCTCTTTGCTCATACGCGATATTTTTTTCTGCAAGGGCTACCATCACCTTACGGACATAAGGAGATACACTTACTCCCCAAAGAATCACGGTGGGTGTTTGACTTGTTGCTGGTGTTTGCTCAAGTATTTGTGTTTTCATAAAAAACTCCAAGTTGACTATCTTCTAGAAGATAGATTTAAAAGTTAAAAAAATTTACCTCTTTAGACCCTTATTAAACGCTCCAAAATATTTCTCCTCGTGGAGGTTAAATATTTTTCGTCCTGAAACAGTCGTGCCAACAATAAAGAACCTTCTAATAGCGAAAGAATTAATTGCGTTTCGCTCGCAATAGCTTTTTTTTCTAGGCAAAATTCTTTTTTATTACAGGCCTCTAATAGTAAACGCTTAAGCCAATCTTCAAGCCGATTAAAAAATACCCGTACTTCTTTTTGAATAATATCGGGTAGCGTTAACACATCGGATGCTAACATGCCGCCTAAACACATTTTTTGATTGGATAAATACGTTTTAGTGACTATTCCGTCAATAAAAAGTTCAAGTTTTTTTTGGCACGAAAAATTTTTAGTCAGAATGAGTTGTTCCAATTCATCACATAATGCCTCAATATGCTTTTTAACGACTGCCTGTCCAAGATCGGCTTTCGTCGGGAAATAATAATGAATACTGGATGTTTTTACACCAACTTGCTCTGCAATATCGCGGTAGCTAAAGGCATTGTAACCTTTGGTTTGAGTAAAATTTTCAGCTACTTCGAGTATTTGTTGATAGACATCATGCTTTTTCATAATGCATTGGAGTCTATCTATCAGAAGATAGATTGTCAACAGGGAACTGTGCCACAAGTAAAACTAAGAGCAGTTTTTTTCACAGCAATAACGTTTGATCCATAAATTCAACAGAAGATCAGCTAGACTAAATATTACGGAAACTCTTAGATAAAATAATTCTTATAAGGAGATTTCACATGGAAATCACAGTTCAAGAATCGGGCAAAGGCAAATATGCACAAGACATCAATCTAGATCGCTTTTTACTCACTGCAGATGAACCTATTGCTAAAGGAGGAAATGATTTAGGACCCTCTCCTTATGACTTTCTGCTCGCTTCATTGGGTGCTTGTACTTCAATGACATTACGTATCTATGCGGACTTAAAGAAAATCCCTCTCGAAAAAGTTATCGTCAGATTAACCCATGATAAAATTCATGCCGAAGATTGCAAGGATTGCGAAAAAAAAGCGGTGAAATTGGATCACATCGATCGAAAAATTGAGTTGGTTGGCAACCTTAGCCAAGAACAACGTGAAAAATTGCTCGAGATTGCCAATAAATGTCCTGTGCACCGTACATTAACTTCAAAAATCTTAATTACAACTGAATTGGTAACTTAATTATCCCCATAGGATAGCTAAACCATTAAATTAATGTAGGTAGAGCTTCGTAAAACTTGTCCCAGCAAGTTTAGCTGCGAAACACTCAGCCCAACCTTGCTGGAGAGACAGTTCTTCGCAAACTTGAGCCATTGTCACTAGACAATGGCTTTGCATTTTAATACCTCTGCGAGAATATAAGCCTTACATAGGCTGCAAATAATTTCGTAAGATTTGCATTTGATAAGAGTTCGGTTTTACTCGGAGATTATAATCTCCCCAACCATGACCTGTACTCCAAATTGTCCATCCAACAAAACCATAATCCTTATTCTTAGCAGAGTTATCTTTCAAATAATTCAAAAAATCGGTTAATGCTGTAACACAAGTATTACTATCATGCCCTGCACCAAATTCAGTAACCACTGCATTTAATTTATTTTGTTGTAGATAATTCACAAAGGCACTTAAATTAAACCCATCTGGACCAACCGTGTTTAAATTCGTTAAACATTGTTCATGGGTTCCACTATAATCACTATCTAAATATTGGTGTACGTTGATAATAATTTTAGAAAGATCATTGATGCCAGCTTTAATAAAATTATCACGGGTAAATAAACTTGCATTGGTATAAGTAGTTTTCCCGTCTTTTGAAGCCCAGCTTGCTGTTGTCCAAGAATGTAAGCCAGTCCATGAATTACCTTCAAGCAAAATATATCCTTGATAACCTTGTTGACGTAAGCTTTTAATAACTTGTGCTTGAATTGTAAATACTAAATCATCAGGAACATCTACCGGTTCGTTAACAAGATCAAATAAAATATAATTCATATTAATTTTAGAATCACTTTTCACGAGTGCATATAATTTTGTCCAAACGTCTTGATACGCATTAGCATCTAATATTAACGTGCCATCTGGACAAGGGCCACTAGGACCACAGCCAGAATATTGCTTGCCAAAAACGGAATAACGCATATATGCATGTAAATCAACAATCGTATTAATATGTGCGGAAGTTAAAGATTCTAATTGTGGCTTAATAAAAGAATTATAATAATCGAGATTCAGATCACCTTTGCCCGGACCATCTAATTGCAAATAACCCCAACTCACTGGTAAACGAAAGGTATTTATTCCGGCTTTTAAAAAAGCTTGAGTATCGGTTAGATCACTAAATTTTCCACTGGCGTCTTCTTGTGAAAGATTGGGAATCACAACAGGATCGATCACTTTCCCAAACTCTAAGCCTGAAAGATTTGCCCCAACAAAACTCCAATAGGGATTTTGACTAGGCGCGGACGGCAATAGACTAAAATTAGGATTGATTGGAGTATATTGAATTTGCCCCGTAATATTACCAGCACTATCAATGGCAGGATTGGCATAAGTGACGTGAACTCCTTCCGGTGGCGAGTAGGTAGAGAGTTTATTATTATGCTGATCATTAACATTAAAACCAACATAGCCAAGATAAGAATTATCCGCAGTGCAACCACCAAAACGCAAAGACCCACCTACATAATAAGCATTACCACTCGCTTTATTCCCATCAGCCGTTGCTCCTGGCGCCACTGCTGCGGTTACTTGCCCATTACTATCTTGAATACAGAAGTAGGGATTAATCAAATTATCTTTAGGTCCAACTCCTATAATTTTATTGGTTATATTTGCTGCTTGACTTAATTGAGTCACACAAATACTTAAAGAAAACATCAAAAATAGAGATTTCATTTTCATAGTCATTGCTATCGCTTGGTTGTGAGAATTTATTATCTTGTATAAACTAGACACAATAATACCTGTCATTTATATCAGGATTAAACATGCATAGCCACGAATTCGCTACTAGTTTAGAAAAAAACCTTACAGAACAACAAGCTAAGCAGCTTTTACACAATTATTTATTAAGTTTTAATTTTAATTACTATGCTTTTACTTATTATTCAGCGCATACCAAAACCGGCCAGAAGCTTTATTATCATTGTGCTTCTGAGTCTCTGCAGCCTTGGCATTTGTACTATCTTGAGCAATCTTACGCAGATGTTGATCGCACTCTTGAAGAAGCGCATACAACCATATTACCCGTATTTTGGGATATACCTCAGCAACTAGCGTTAGCTAAAAATGGCCGCGAGCAGCGTATTCGGCAGGAATCAATCGAATTTGGTCTTGATAAAGGTTTATCTGTGCCAGTGCATGGCCCCAATCGTGACTTTGCCACTTTAACCCTACATCAAGCGCAAAACGAAACTTGTCTAAATAACTATAAACTGCATCAATATGAATGGTTAAGTGCAGCATATATTTTTTATCATCATATAAAAAAAATACTTATTCTTACCAGGGCTCCTTCTGCTACTTATCAACTAACGGAGCGAGAACAACAATGTTTAGCATTGACAGCAAAATCATGGCGAATTGAACAAATTGCCAAGGAATTAAGGATTAGCCCTCGTACGGTAAATTTTCACATTCAAAACGCCAATAAAAAATTAGGTGTCAATAATAAATATCAAGCAATTAATAAATATTTTCAATGTGATTAAAATTGGGTTTTCGATGAAAGTAGATCACGTCATTTGAAAAAACAAGTTTTTTTTGCATTAAAAATTATAATTAATTTTGTTGCTGCATTTGTTGCTGCTGTTCCGGAATTGGTAAATCAGTTGAATTTTGAGAGCTGTTTCGAAAAAAAGACTGTTCTCTTGCCTCATCCCTAAAAAATAAGGAATTACAATTTTTTTCATACCATTGATAAAGACTGCCTTCACTAGTATCTACTAGAGAGAGTTCAACTGAAGCAGTATCTTGCGATTCTGACGGGTTATCATTTCTTAAATGCCCATTACCAAAATTTTCTTGACCATCATTAGTGGAAAGATACTCAGAAGAATACGCTCCTAAAGATTGCTCCGGTAATGCACCTTGATCTTCAGCTGGACGAACATCTAACCTTGGTGATAAAGGTAGATGCTTTACATTTGATTGCTTTAAAAGCCACCAAGAAAATAAATCGTCTTTCTGCCCAAACTCCGAATGATATTCAGGCGCTGATCGTGCTGGCACATGTGACACTTCTGCAGCTTCTGATTTGATAGATTCAACCCTATTATTTCCCGAATCATTTTTCCTTGTATCAACCTGCTGAGGTTCCTCACTAACGTTGTCAGAAGGATTAAGCTTTCTTTTTTTCACAGATTCTTTTTCTTTTATGACATGACTATCTTCAGTTTGTTGTCTATAAAAATCGATTTTTCCTTTAATTTTTTCAGACAAATAATAATAAATATATCTTCCTTCTTGCGGAGTAGTAACTACTTCTGTTGCTTCGAGAGATTTTTTAATATCTGCTCTTCTACTTTTATCAATTTTTTTGTGTTTACTTTTGAATATAATTTCCATTGCATCAACAGACATTATCTTAGTTTTTTCATATAATGTCTTGATGAAATTTTTCAAATTTTCAAGCTTTATTTCTAAAGAAAATTTTTTGGGTGGATTGTTTTTTATTTTTTCTAACATTTCACCCGCTATTTCCTCATAGATATCTACATCTGAGTGTTGATTGGGTACGTTATCTATTTTGCGTTTCATTGTATGCATGGGCGTTTTCCTCTTAAAATTCATAACATTTTACTATGGTGTCATCCTATTCCATATTTTTCGCTTCGTTGCCAACAAACTTTTCTTTATTTCTTGGAAACAAAGCCCAAAGGAAAGTAACAAAAATTAATACAATCGTCAAATAATGAACAAAACGCCATACTTGACCATTATGGGCATTTGAAAGATAAAATATAAGTGCCTTTGAATTACATAAAAAATTACTTTTACTTTATGATTTCAACGAGTTGTTAGCTGTACGCCGGAATAACGCCTAGATAGTTATGCTAATAATTCTGTTTTTCCGAAGAAACCTGAATTTTTTAAGATATGTATTTTTTTGTGCGTGATGTGCAAATTTATTGTAAGTTTGACTTCTATCTTGTCTTCAAGTAGAAACATAGCTTTGAAGTTATAATAATTTTGATGATGTGCTGAAGTCCGGTGAGAATCCGGTGCTGTCCCGCAACGGTATGGAATTTTTTTATCTAAGCCCGATCGCTTCATCAACTTAATTTCTTGTTTGTTGATTTCTCTTCGGAGTAAAGAGAAGACATGCCTATGCAGCGAAAAAAATTTTGTTTTTTCGTCCACAGTCTGTTTCTTTTTTCTTGAAGTAAATTCACCAACAAGCTCTCGAAGGAAGAGTATGATGAATGATATTTCAAGCGGCACTATTTCTGATGTACCACCGGCAAAAAAACCTGCGGAAATTCTCCGAATGGTGGAGATTGTTTTCCCCAACATGACCAATCACTACGGAACCATGTTCGGTGGTAAAGTCGCTGATCTGATGGATCGAGCTGCTTTTCTAGCCTCAACTCGCTTTTCGAATCAAGCGATGGTCACAGCGAGCATGGAACTTCTTGATTTCTTCGTGGCTGTAAAAAGCGGTAATATCGTAGAATTACTGGCTCAAGTTGTTTACACAGGGCGAACTTCGATTACTATTAAAGTAGATCTTTATTCGGAAGATCCACTTCGAAAAACCCGTGCCCATGCCAGTCAAGGGTATTTTCATTTAGTCTCGGTCGATAACAAAGGAAAACCAATCCCAGTACCTTCTCTTATAATTACCACTGTCGAAGAAAAAACCGAGTGGGAATATGCCCGCTTTCTTCTCGTTCAACGCAAAAACCGAGCCACGCAAAAACAAAGTTCTATAAAAAACTGAATATTTCTAAGAAAAAAAACAGATTTTTCAGAAAGCGAGGTTTTTATTTAAATCACTATATATGAAAGTGCCTATCATCCGATGTTAATTTTTTCTTTTGATTCGATATCTGCTCAGATATGTCTTCAAATAGTTCATGTACTTCCCCACATCCCTTCTCAACCGCATTCAGATGAATAGTTTTCTCTGTATGCGTATATTTCTTTCGAATACACAGCCCATTATTTCTATTCCAAAATAAAATATCTTCTATGTGCGGCTCCAGAGAATTACAAATCTCAAATTCATTAGAATATTTTTTCAAGTGAAATGCTAAGACATACAACATGAGAGGTCTATCCCTTGGAGAGTTATATTTTTCAATTACAGCTTGCATGCATTCAAATGACTCTAATGTTGCTGATAAACATTGCAGCTTCGTTAATAATTCTTTTGGACGCATACCTAACAGCAAGAGCCATTGATCATGATGAATAATCATATCAGCTATCAGCATCAGCAATTCATCAGATTTTTCTATGCGACCAGAAGATAAGCATGTGCCTATCGCT
>Ga0351890_10005_pt1 | contig 86105 bp, 69 predicted proteins | sample TotcelFGM3001M15_FD_206743 | JGI IMG/M metagenome (GOLD analysis project Ga0351890, IMG submission 206743) | Enriched cells from coal bed in the Powder River Basin, Montana, United States - Total cells FGM rep3 HSBNCT.FGM.300.1.M15 ...
TCATATTGACCTTCAGTTGAGCTGCTATAAATGGGTAGTAATCGATAATAATAATGAAGATAATAACCAGTTAAATATGAATTAATTGAGCTAGTCTTTAAACTTTCTACTTTTAAACCCTCCATTCCAAGAGGTTTTTTAATTTTAAAATTCGAATTTTCTTTGCCCTTTCTGAAATTTTCTTTTTGGTTAGCTGTTACTTCAGAAATACATATTGAACATAACTCTAAAAAACTTCTTTCCCCTAAATCATTCAATGCCTGATGAAATTTATTATATACCTGGTTAGTCATGATATATCTCATGAATTCATCATAAACCGTTTTTATATGAGCTATTTCTTTATAAGTCTGACCTTTTTTAGTGTCATTCAAAAGAGTAGTTGATTTTGTAGTATTGGAGTTTTTTTGATCACTCTGTGTTTTCTCTTTGAGAATTCTTAACATCGTCTTACCTATAAAAATATTAAAATTGAAGCCATTAGTTTAGTGCCTTAAGCTTAAGGAGAGATTAATAAATGTTTAAAATAGCAATGTAGCTCTAGTAAATTTTGTGAACCTTTATAAGTCTTATCAAAAGGAGGAATTGAAAATGCAAATAAGTTGCTAAGGACACGATTGCCAAGACAAACAAATTGATAATTTTCAACAACTACGGATTGATGAAATTGTCAAAAACTTGAATGATAGACCAATGAAATTACTCAATTATCAACCTCCAAAGGAAATCTTTGATTGGTTTTTGGAAAACTATCCGTCGATATACGAAGTCGCACTTCAAAAGGACGGTGTCAAATTTTTATTTGCACTTCAGTCAGGTCTTTCCCTAGATATCATTTTTTCCGGAGGAACTAAAAAATTGATACAACAAATACCATTTTTGTTTCATTTGTATTTTAAGTAATCAAAATAAGAGTGTCAATATGGTCAGATGGTATTCTCAAGATGCTTTATCGGTTCCACCAATTTTGAGATAGCGAAGAGGTAGATCATGCTATCAATTGGTATAATAGGAGCAAAATAATAAATCATCGGAGAAAGCCAATGAATTGCTCGCATTGCCAATCCAAAAATACTTATTGCCGCACAGGAAATACCGTCTTAGGGTATAAACGTTATCAATGCCGTGATTGAAAAGCGCTTTAATGAACGCGCAGGTATGCCTTATAATTTTCTCCAGTATTCAACGGATATTGTTTTCCTCATCCTTTTTTGACTAAAAAAGTTTTTGATGATAAAATAACCACATTCATTCACAATTACCCATGGAGGGCACGCGATGACTGACATAACAAATACCTCTACTCCCCTTTCTCAACCGCAATCCCTACCTACTGCCGTCAAAAATGCTGTCGAAGCGTACTTGCGCACTATCGATAACAGCAAAAATCCGAATATCTATGAAAAAATACTAAGCGACATAGAAATATCATTATTTACCGTTTTGCTTGAACGTGCGGAAGGCAACCAATGTGCTATCACCCGATGGCTAGGTTTGTCACGAGGAACAGTCCGTAAAAAATTGAAACTCTATGGACTAATGGATAGTTAAGCAAAAGCAAGGCAGAAATACTAAATACGGAGTCTAAGAGATTTGGGGATTATCGCCCTACCCTCTTGTTCTTGGATTTCATCGGTGCAGAATAAATTTTTAACAAAGTGGTCAGTGAAGAATCATGTAAGACTTGTTCTTGCTACTTTGGCTCTGCACTTACAAGGAGAAACATCATGATGGAATTACACACTTCAATTCATCACAATCCACAATATTTGACTAGCTCAAATAAAGTGCATCATTGCCACATTTACCTATCCATTTAGGCGCTGGCTGTTTAACATGCAGCTTAACTGTGCAAAACAAACCATATACCGGGATCCTCCATTCCTAAACGCCAAGCGGAAAAGCCACGTAAATGATACTCTTTGACTAAAGCAAGTTTTGCCGCAAAGGATTTTGCATTTTCTGCGAAAATATATTGATTAAATTGATCTTTATTAAAAATTGTAAATGGTATTTGTTGCTCAGCATCCCAGTGTAATTTAGCATGATTTTCTTTTAAAAAAGCTTGCATGGAAGCATAATCTAAATCATCACCAATTGCTCGCATGTGTCCATCTTTAAAGCTTGTTTGCCAAATACCTGAATACGTTGGAATACCTAAAGAAACTTTATCTGCGGGAATATATTTTAAGGTATAGGCGATAATTTTTTTATCCCAGGGAATACTCGCCATAGGGCCTGGTGTAGTAGCGCCCATATGCTGATCATATGCCATAATGGAAACGAAATCGCTAGCCGCTCCAATTGCTTTGTAATCATAAGCTCCCGCCCAGCCATTATAAGTTTGTTTTAACATGTTAGTTGGAGGAGTATTCGATGTTAGTGGAAATAAAGCAGCGCTTATTTTTATGTCTTGTTGATGAAGTGCATCTGCGAGGTTTTGATAAAAAGTAGTGAAATACTGACGATCTTGCACTGGTACATGCTCAAAATCCATTTGTATTCCATAAAATTTATTTTGTTTTGCAAGAGTTACAATTTGCTGAATTGTTTTTTGTTGCGCATAAGAATTATGTAAAAAAGCATTGACCACAGATGCACTAAAATCTGCATCAGTAATCATGGCTATGAATTTTATATGTTGCTTATGCGTAAAATTGATTAATTGAGAATTGATCTCTCCCCAAACTGTTCCATTTTGATCTACTTGATACGCTTGGGAAATAATGATGTTAACTAATCCAGGATGTTTGCGCATCGTTGCCATCCATTGGGATACCTGTTGATAATCTTTAATGCTTTCACCGCGTAACGTATAAAAAGCAGCTTCCGTAGCAAAAGATATAGGTGAAACTATAAATAAAATAATACAAATGATTAATCGATACATTAAATTATCCAATTTTTAACTGAAGCAAATAACTCTACATTTTTACTATCAGCATAAAGTTTTTCAAGATTGAGCGCACTAATTTTACACAATATTAAGGCTGTAGTCAAACTTTACACTGATACAAGGGATGGCGCCGTTGCAAAAATATTTGTTTCAGCAATAAAATATCAAAGTAAATTTTTAAAAAAATTAATATAGACTGGGCAAGAATCTTACCAACATTCTACTTAATAAATATTGAGCAGCTCGATTCGTTTTGTAAAAAGCTGGCAAGTGCTTTAAAAAATGTTACGGATTTCTGAATCAATTAAGGAAATCGGTTTTATTGAAAGTGGAGAAAATTATGTGGTATGTAATCATACATAAACTTATCAATGACAAATCTATTCTATTAAATAAGATATTGCAGTTTGCATTTTAAAATGCCCACGTGAAGTAGTCGCAGGATTAAATGTATTACCGGATTAATAGTTTTTTAATTAAAATAGATTTATTATTTTTTAGATACCGTTCGATTGATAAAAAATGTAGTTTAAAGTTTAGTAAACTTACCTTAAGTGAAATTTAATGTGGGGTTGAGAGAGAAATTCTGACAAAAGGTGTATTTTTCTATGAGAGACAAAGATGTGCCTTGGATATTGGCGATAACTATAAGGCGTACCTGTGCGTATATTAAAGCGCTTTGACAATCACAGCATTGATAACGTTTGTACTCTATGACGGTGGTTCCCGTATGACAATAAGTATTTTTGGATTGGCAATGCGGGCAATTCATTGGCTTTCTACGGTGATTTATTATTTTGTTCCTATTAGATATCTCAATTTATACTTGCTTCTTTAAAATTGGTAAAACCCTTGGTTGGATTAACTACCAATTTAAGCCTCTTTTCTTTTAGATAAATTCCTGTACAATTGCACTCGTCAGAGTCAAGTAGGATTGCGAGATAATGACATAAACAAATACGCCCAAGCTATAAAATCAAAAATACAAGTCACAATTATAACAAGTGGAGGGCTTTACTATATCCAATACATATTAAATTAGAGAGGTTCAAGCCATGTTGAATTCAGCTTCCTTCGACGAACGTCAGCAATTAGAAAATCAGTTGGAAAAAGCACGACAAGATCGAGCAGAACAAAAAATCCATTTACAAAACAAAAATGCTCAACGAAAAGCTTATATGGAACATCTAAATCAAAAAGTATCTAATCTGCGTAATGAAACTATGTTTGGATTATCTGCGAACGGTTTTCAGAGAAGCCAAACCCTACAGCCACAACCTCAAATATCGACATTGCGATGTAGTGAATACTCAAGAGAACAAGAAGAAAATATAAAAACAAACCTCGTACAATCAGACCAAAATAGATATCAGCAAGAAAATCCTTCTAATATTTCCTTTTCTATGCAAGTAAATCAACCTACATTATTAATTGGAGAACCGCTACAAAGCAAAAACTATCCAATGATAAATCCATATATAACAATACTTATAGTTGAACAGCTAAAAAATCAACTGCAAGATGAGCTGAAAGCAGGGGCGATAGAACAAGATAATTTGATTAATGAAAGCAACCGCATAGAGGAAATGATAATAATTTTAGAGAAGATGCAGACTCAACTTATTGAGATAAGTTTATCATTACAAGATTTAGGGCGTTGCATAGATAAGCAAAATAACAAACCAAAACATGCAATCCAACCAACCAATTATTGCGAATTTAGCCTTTTTACTACAGATGACCCTGTATTGCCATCACATCCATTTTTCAGCACAGATGCTCAACCAGATTATTTGGCTTCGGAAAATTATTCATTCAAGGATGAGTATTCTGTATATTCGGACTTAAGTGGAAAGTTTCTTTCGTTGTAACTTCTCAATAAAGAAAAAGAAATAGATGAAGCGGTGCTAAAAATTCATGATAAGCCTCGATGGGCACTGCTTCATAAAATTACCTCAGAAAGGCATCAACAGATAATGTATTAATAATTTATTTATCCAAAAATAAGTTATTGCTGAAGTTTTTATTTCAAACATGAAATAATCCAGCTTATATGTCACCCCGCTAACTGATTGAAATTTAACAGGAAACTTCACCTATGCAGGAGTCGTAATATAAATTGGGTGAAAGCGACTATGTTATACGCATAATGGATTATTTAATGACAATAGGCGATTTCCACAATTCCGAAGCCTTTATTGAGATTATTACACAAAACTTATCACCGCAAATGGGAGCAGAAATTATGACATTTGCAGAACGGTTAGAAGCAAGAGGCAAGCAAGAAGGAAGAAAAGAGGGTATTAAGTCTATAGCTTCCAAACTCCTTCAAAAGGGAGATCTGCCACTTTCAGCCATTGCTGAAATCCCTGGGTTAACGCTGGAACAGCTAAACACCTTAAAAAAAGAAAAAAAGACGCAGCATTATTGATGTGAAAACAGTTTCTATCAAACGTCAAATATTTTCCCTCATTGTTTGATATGACACCTATTCTCAATAATCTATCGGCCTCCGTTTAATTTTGTTAAAATCCCTCCCTTCGATGACTTTCCATTACTGAGAGAAAAAAAATGGCACGAGCACCTAAAACAGCCGTAAAGAAAAAAGCCTCCGTACTCAGCAAAAGCCGCAAAATCCTAGATAAAGCCTCAAGTAGTCCGCGAGCGCTTGAACAAACCTGGCAGCAAGCCTGGCAAATGGCAAGAACCACCAGTGAAAAAGCATTTGCCAGTGCACAAAAAAACCTACGCCAGCTCAAAGAATCGTTAGTCAAAGTGAATCAACAGCAAGCCAAAGCGAGCCAAGCGTTAAAACAACGAACCCCCAAAGGCAAAAAGCCAGCACAATCCGTTCTTGCTAAGGCGAAAACGTTGCACACAAAAGCGCAACAGTCAGTGATAACCCTGAAGAAAGAACTTTTGTTGGCACAAACTGATTTTCAAACTTGGCAGGCCACTCATAAAAAATTTCAAGCATTAGAAAAACATCTTTCCCAATTTGAGAAAAGCTGGCACAAAAAAGCCAAAAAATTATCGACACCGAAGAAAAAGAAAAAAATTGCTCAGCATGTGAAAAGTAAACAAGCAAAAAACCATCTTCCATCTGAATCACCTGAGACTACATCGGATGTTATTTATTCTTCTGAGAAGAGCAACGGTTTCACTTAACTCCATTAGTAAGGTATTGATATGACCAAAGCAGAATTTGTTGCGCTGTTATCAGAAAAAGCCGACTAATCCCAAAAAGCTGCCAATGAAATGTTACAAGCCTTCACTGAAATTGTGACCGATGCTTTAGTACGGAGCGAAAGCTTATTTTTCCCAGGCTTAGGAACATTTGACGTCAAAACCCGTGCGGCACGCAAAGGAGGCAATCCCAAATGCTGGTTTATTAATTCAACCATGGGTTAGCCACTTTTCCTTCTTGCAAGACCCACAACAATTTAATAGTGATGTATTACAGTTTCTTGAAAAAAATCCAACTTGACAACAAAGATAATAGGCATCATATGCATTTTACAATAGAAAAAATTATCGATCTTACTGAAATTTGGCTAATCAAAGGAGATTTAAACCCTGATATGTTGGGAGAAAATTTTCAGTTTATTTCTCCATTCTGGCAGGGAAATAATAAAGCTGAATTCATAAATAAATTTTTAGATCCAACTGAATATAAAAAATTAAGTTTGTCCAACATCATTAAATTTGATCCATTATTACAATTTAAAGGTTTGGATGGGAAACACTTTTCTATTATTTTGCAATATCACACCAAGAATGGCAGCAATGTTTGGGAAGCTGTTTTAGGAACAATTGAGGATGGAATGCTTGTGGAATTACGCACAATTTATGACTTGGAAGTTACAAAAAAAGCGCATGGGTTGAAATAAAAGCATCGAAAATTTTTTAGGTTAAGGCTAGAGTCGTCGTAATATATTTGCAGCACACCAGAAAAAAATTCTTAGCTATTTGTAAATCTTTTACCATAACGGCGACGTGACTTACTTACTAAAATTTTGGAAACAACATTATCTTCTCAAGGATGCATGCTTGCATGTGTTTCTGATAACCACTAAATCTCTTGCAATTTGAGTAGTTTGTTTTCTGATGTCAGCTGCCCATACCAATACTCCAGGAAATTTTCTTTCAATATTTTCTTTTAGCTCATTCTCTAATTGATCATTATCGTGGAGTGCCAATAGATAATAAGTTTGCCATTCCTGTTCAAGCCTGATAGCACATTCTAAGGGCGTCAGTTGATCAAGATTTATTTTCTTGTTTGTCTCATCTTCAGGAAAATGTTCGTATACATCTCTATAATGCCAACGCATTTTTGCAAATGTTTTATATTCAGTTTGCTTTTCATCTTCGGGCACGCCATCTTTTAACGAGGAACTGCCCATGAAAAAGGAGAGCATGGGTTGCTTCTTGACCATCACAATAGACAGCCATATGCAAAGCAGTACAACCACTGTAATAATCTTTAGCATTAATTAAAAGTTCTGGTCTTTGAAGTAATTCATTTAAGATAAATAAAAATTCATGAATAGTATTGGCTAAAAACGCTGCCTTATTATTGGTTTCACTTAGGCTAGCTTTAAAAGTAGTCTGTAAAGAATGTATATATTCTCTATGATGTTTATAAACATCTGAATCGTCAAATTTATCAGGGCCTTTTTTATATTCAAGCAAGCACTCCTTGAACCAGGATCTTTGTGCAATTATACGAGCTAATAATGTATTGGTTAATCTTACATGCCTTGGCAAATCAGAATCACTTGTATTATAACGACAAGTGATGTCTCTTTCATTACCCATAAGATAAAAAATAATATCTATACTAGAATAAAGCAGAAGGCTTATGTGAGAAAAAAATGATAAAACGAAAAATCTTTATACTGCTGGTTTTCTTTATTAGTGCACTTAGTTGTGCTGAATATGGATTGGCGCAATACTTGTTTTGCACGAATGAAAGCTGTTCCCCTTATTGTTCAGGTAAATCAATTTGTACCTCGAACGGGGTTACGTGTACATGCCAGTCCATAAGGTAACACTTTAGATAGGATGTTCTGCAGAAATCGCCATAAAAAGCAGCAAAAAATTTTTTTGAAAAACTGCTTGGCAATATATATTGCCATTATTATTATGGTACTATATATTGATAAAATCCAACTTTTCCACCTTCACGTTATTTTGTTTAATCAATCCAGTCATTATTAACATCTTTATTGTGCAGATATTAAAATTCTGTCATTTAACTCTTTAGGTATTACAAATAATAGAAATCTGAATGTTGTCAATTGATGCAATACACGAGACTATTCATCCAAATTTTGGGGAATAGGGAGTAAGGGCTAATTATTTTTTTAAAAATTTAGAGATTGAAAGACAAATGCGTATTCCTTTTAATTCACGACATGGCGACGGACTTCGCCGAGTGTTTGTTGGTTTGTGCCGATATTTTTGCTTCTGCTTCTGCTTGTGTTGCAGCACATGTTTATTAACTCCTGCTTTTGCACATCGCCTATTAAGCAATCAAGGAAATCGCTCATTTAATTCTAACGGCTTACAGCTGAATTGGTTGGATAAAAATATTTCTCCTAGCCAAAATTTTTATGGCTACGCTAATGGTACATTCTTGAAGCAACATCCCGTTTCAGAAAAAAAGCAAAGTTGGAACATGTGGCTCTTGGCAAGCCGAAAGAATAAAACAATCATTCTGCAACTCGTTGAAGGATTACAAAAAAAGAAAAATATAAAAGAGGGCAGTTTAGAACAAAAAGTTCGTGATTTTTATGCGAGTGGCATGGATATCGAGACCATGAATAAAGCCAGTATAACACCCTTAAAAGAAGAGTTAACCCAAATCAATAAAATAAAAAATCTGAGAGATTTGCAAGCAGCTGTGGCTCAATTACGTCTCATTGGTGTAGAAGCGCTGTTTGATTTTGAAGGAGCAATCGATGATAAAAACAGTCGTATGACAATAGGAGATGCGTCTGCAGGAGGATTGTCTTTGCCTTCCGCTGAATATTACACTGAGCAAACCAAGACATTTGAAAAAATACGGACTTCTTATGTGAAATATATTGCTGCAATGTTTCGTTTAATGGGAAATAATCCTACGGCGGCCCTAAAAGAAGCCAAGGTTGTTATCAGCATTGAAACCGCATTGGCAAAAGCATCATTCCTGCATGACCCACAAACCGATTTGACAGATTATCACCCGATGACGATTGCTGAGTTGGCTAAGCTGACGCCTTTGTTTTCATGGCAACAATTTTTTAGCGATATAAAGCATCCCGAAATCACTCGAATAAATATTGAGAAGCCGGCATTTTTTCTTGGGATGAACAAGCTCTTAGCCGGCATTCCACTGAATGATTGGAAAATTTATTTACGCTGGCAGCTTATTAATACGTATGCGCCTTATTTATCGTCAGACTTCAGAAAGGAAAGTTTGCGGGGGCAAACACTTTTGACGGGAACGCGCGCTGCATTGTCTCGTGCGCAACAAGTCATTGAAGAAGAAAACAATGAACTATCCGCTGCATTGGCAAAGCTCTATCTCGAAAAAACCTTTACTCTGACAACGAAAAAAGCTGTTTTAACTATTCTCTATCATATACGCGATGTCTTAAAATTTGAATTATCGCATGCCCATTGGATGTCGAAACCTACCCAAATCGGGGCATTAAAAAAACTTGATAGCCTGAAATTTAATATTGGTTATCCAGAGCAAGGCCTCAACTTAAACTATTCGTCACTAAAAATTGACCGCGGTCTGTATGTGAAGAATATACTGCGAGTAAATAAATTTAATGCGGCTCGTTCATTGAATCAAATTGGTAAACCTGACGATCAGAGAGAATGGTTTTTCTCACCTCAGACAGCCAATGCCACGTATTCTCGCCAACGCAATACGCTCTATATCTCAGCTGGATTATTACAGCCACCCTTTTATGCTCCTCGCGCATTACTTTCAGTGAATTATGGCGCTTTAGGCTCTTCTATTGGCCACGAAATGATGCACGCTTTTGATTACACGGGTGCCCTGTATGATAGTGAAGGGAATGTAAAGAATTGGTGGACAGCAGCTGATTTAAAAAAATTCCATGCGGCGCTACAATGTTTTTCCAATCAATTTTCTCAATATAAGGGAGAGGGCGGTTTATTGGTGCAGGGGGAGAAGGTGAGAGATGAAGCAGCGGCTGATTTAGGCGGTCTTATTCTCGCGTATAAAGCTTTTCATGATTTACCTGAATACAAAAAATTACCGGTTATTGAAGGATTTTCGCCTACGCAACAATTTTTTCTAGCGTTTGCTCACAAATTTGCCGAAAATATGACGCCTGGTAGTGCCTATCGACAGATATCCAACGATGTCCATGCGCCGACGCAATATCGTGTGAATGGAACTTTGGCTAACATGCAACAATTTCAACAGGTTTTTGTAATTTCAAATGATAGTCCAATGGTAAATCAAAAGCGTTGTGTTATGTGGTGAAGCATAAATGACGTTACTGGATAACGGGCTGACTCAAATGAGTGGATTGAAAACTCATTCACAACTTCAAAATGCTTTACCTGAAAAAGTAACTATGGATAAAAGCGGTTCTAATAAAGCAGCAATTAATACTGAGAAATATTCATGGGCTTCATGAATTCTTCAGACACCGAAACTAAATTATATTTCAAAGTTAAAAGAATGTCTGTAAATCAACTATCTGAGTTTTTATCAACCGAATCTAAACGATCTCAAACCTTTAATTAATTCTGAAGATGAATCAGAGTCAGAACTTAATTCTGAATCTTCATCTGATGATGAATCAGAGTCAGAACTTAATTCAGAGTCTTCATCTGATGATGAATCAGTGCCGCTTTCCTTACCGTGATCCTCTCGATAGGTATAATAGTTGTCGCTATCATCAGAATTAGAATCATAGTCCCAACCATTTTCTCTTGTCACATCCGCACTCACTAATCCGTAATAGTCATTCTCTTCCCCATCTGAATTATTTTCACTAAACTGTGCAGTCTTAGCATTATATCTATCACACATTTCATCAAGTCCATGCTCGACAACGAGATCACTTTCATCGTTCAGGATGCTCCAAAATAATACTTTATTCTCGTCATAAATAGCGCTTAATTTTTCAAATACGTCTAATGAATCGCCATCAAAATTGGTGTCAGATATTTCTTGTATAAGAGAAACTGCTCTCTTACTTGCAATTGCAGTAAATTTATTTCTATCCTCTTTATATAAAGCAATAGCTTGAGTAAGAGTCAGGCCAACAGAGACAAGTCGTTCGAGTTTTTCCTGAGAATATTTTTTGATATCTCTATACCACCAAATGTCTCCTAATGGAAAATCTCTTAGTTCTTCTGCTTGTTCTTCGTCACTACAGTGTGCACCAAATTCAATATCGCTATCAGAGGAGTCAGCAGACATATACCTACCATGTCTGGCATTTTCTTTAGTGGGGTTGCTTTCTTTGCTAGAGATAAAACCAAGAGCTTCTCTTTGTTTTTTTGGTGATAATTGCCGAAAAACTGAGTAAGCATCTTCTCCGACATATTTTTTCAGGTGAGTAGGATTATTTGTAAGGAACCCTGGGGCTGGCCATTTTGCGCCTTGCCCATGAATACCACGACTTTGTGCGCCAAAAGCATTCAATGCTAAACCGCAATGGTCACAACAAAGTTTAGAAATTCCTATATAGGGATATTGTGTCGTTGGTGAGCTGAGCATTTGGGAAAGTATTCTCATCTCAGCATGCACATCTTTGCCTTCAACATGGATTATCTCAAATCTTCTATTACGTATCGCTGAAAGTATTTCTGTAGATGATGCATCTTGTTTGCTCGCATAAGTTAAAAAATCTCTAATCTTTAAGAAATCGCGGACGAACCGTGAAATCTTTTTGATAACCTCTAAGAGAATTTTTCTTACATCATCTTCACATTCCAATGCTTGTGACGCTTGCTCTCGCCATTCTTTAGTGCTTAGATTCGATTCAAAAAGTTCATTCAACCATTCATTAATCACCACTTTAATGTCATCATATTCCCTATCATTAATAGTAAGTTGACTATGAGCGACTTTTCCTATTTCAAATCGCTTTTCCTGGCGCAAATTTAAATAAATAATCTTCGTTAATTCTACAAGAATAATTTCTGCACTTAAGTCTTCTTGACTTATTAGAGAAAATACAGAATTCAAATAGTGGATTTGGTTATTATGCAACCGAGAATCATGATGGATCTTGTTGCTAGCAAGCCATAAAACGTTAGTATTTGCATGGTAGTAAACCGCAGCACAAATTGAATTACCTTCCAGCAATCTCGCAAATGAATCCAGGCGTCGAAATTGTTTCGGTACATTCTGATAACTTCGTCTTTTTTTAGCAGCAATTTGTAACCTTGAACTAAATCTATTCTTAAACAAATTCAATTTATCTTCTTGTTCATCATCTGCATCATAGTCCGTCTGATTGAACATATTGCCACCCTCCATAGAAAATTTAGAATACAAAGTCAGCTCGCAACCGAACTGAATCATACCACCAACTGCCCTTATCGTTGACATCCTAATTAGTTTAATTTCATAGAAAAATATGAATTAACTTCTTGAGAGTCTGCATCATCATTTTGTTTCAAAGGCCATACAGTTATTGGAGCTAGCGCGTGAATGCGTTCCTTCAAAAAATTTACTGTCGTTTTACCAATTTGTTCTGTTACAACTTGTGATAATATACCCGCTGTAGTATTTATTGCGGTCATTAACCCATCTGACATACTTTGATAAGCTAATAAGCCAAAATTCCCAACAAACATTAAAAGTCGTCCTCCCCATGTATAACCATTTTCTATTGCCCAATGCCCCATCTTACTAACTACATGCAGTGTTTGTCCAAGCAAAAACCCAGTTATTGTATCAATACTTGCTTGATAAATTGCTGATGAATCATCCATTAGGTTCTTATGTTTCTGTAAAGAAATATAGAAATACATGGTATAGAATGATATCTCACTTATAAAATAAGCTAAATTAGCAGAAAATTTCGCTTGAATAAGAGATTCATAAACGACATTACATACGCCACGTGAAGCGCCTACTTCTATGCTATTTAAAGAATTATTAAATATTTTTTGCATGAAAGAGTGTGGTTGTATCAAACAAACTTCCTCGATTTGGCTGGGATCAATTTCAGCCACAATATCTTCTAATATTCCACAAGCTTCTCTGATATTGTGTCCGTCTTTTAATCGGCAAGGTATTGGCTGGCTTAAAAAAGCCGCTGAGCCAACAATTCGTTCATTCTTTACTACGTAATAAACAAATTTGGGTAAATCAGTGTTTGGATCGGTATAGATTTCTGGATCCCAATAACCAAAATCATAAGGTAAAGAATTCTGTTTTTGTGATACGGATTGAGTTACAAGTGCAGATGCATAATCAATTCCATTTCGATTAGTCATAACACTCGGTAGGTTATCTAAAGCTAACATCGTATCTTGTTCTGTAAATCTTAGTTGAAAAGCGATTTGACTTGATGAATCTGCTAATGGAGACATTTTCGAATTCGATGTACATTCATTTCCCGTACAGATAATTTGTTCTGGAGCTAAGACAATAGGTTTAAAATTAGCAATTCTATTGAGAATTTGCATGTGTAATTTATTTAATGAGCTATGCATATTTTTGAGGTACCCAGGAAAAAACACATAATATCTCATCAACTTACCGGCCATTTCTTTATTAAAGGCTTCAGGCAAATAGCTTTTTAAAGTTATGTCGATTTCAGAGATGATTGCCCTTCCCATCGTTAAAAATAATGAAGCGATTTCTATATCAGACAACTCTAGCGCAACTGGCGGAGCTTCTAAAAGAGCAATTTGTCTTTTTGCATCTTGAGATTCAGCAAGGATTTGTTTAACAGTAAAATTAATGCTAATGCCAAGGTTAATGGTTAATATAGCTATTTGATCACCTATAGAAATTCCTTTAGCTATTGGTCCAATAAATTGCCTCGCCTCCACTTGGGATTGTGCTCGAATAAATGCAGCAGTTTTTTTCATTTTTTTCCATGTTTTTTTTTGCTTTGCGGTTAATATTGTTCTTTTTATGATTGCGTCAGCAATTTTTATCTGTTCATTTACCGTTTCTATAATGGCAAGAAGTTCTCTACCGAATTTTTCTAGGATTGTATTGCTATTTTCATTATTATCCAGGGTTTTAGCGCGCATATAGTCGAATGTTTCTTCCGTAATTGCAGCCACTAAAGGTGTTCGTAAGTGTCTCGCTCTTTCTAAATCTACTAATTGTTCTGAGCTCTTTGCATCTGTCGGAAAAGCAATGTCATCATAAGTTAACCCACCGAGAACTGTTAAGAAAGGAAATCGATTACGATATGGATTTAAAAACAAGTGAATAACATCATGTTCTGATACAGCACGACCATATAGAGAATCATTTTCATGAATATATGTCATAGTTAAGCGTTTAAAATTTGTTTGATCGGAAGATATATAAATCTTTAATTTTTCGATTTCTAAAGCTTTTGTCAAAATGTTACGTGTTTCAGAAACAGATAACACTCTGGTTATTTCAGCTCTGAAAAATAGTTTTTTCTCTGCGTCGACGTGGTTTTCTCCTAATTTTTCTTTTAAGAGGAAAGATATGGTAGTTATTTTATTTAGTAGATCGGTTAATCCATGATACATCTTTTCAAGAATGATGAGTCTAAGCATCTTGACAAAATTAGCATCTTCAAAACCATTTTTTGTATATGCCAGAGCAATTTCATGAATTTCCTTTGAATTAGGTGGAATATTTAATAATTCAGAGAGTATCGATTTAATATAATGTAATTTATTCTCTTGAAAAGAATTTAAATAAGGTTCGTCGGTAAGCAAGACTCTTTGAAAGTGATAAGCTATGTCATCAGTTATTGTTAACAGATTAGCTTCCATGAATTTAATAAATTGGCTAACTTTATTAGCTAAGTTAGAATTTAATATTTCATTATTTCTAATTATCAAATATTGGTGTTGGTACAAATATTTAACTCTTGGGTGTCCATCTAGGAATTCAATTGTTCCAAAGCAATCAATAATGAGAGTTTCTTCAGAAAAATAAGTAATTTTTTTAATTTTTTCTTCAATTCTTTCATTAAGAGCATGATCTAACATTTTAATACCTCACATGTAAAGTTTTCTATAATAGCATCTATTAAAGGTCTATATCAGCTAAATACGAGTAAGTTGTGATAGGGTCTGTTGACAATTCTACTCGGCCTGCCATAAATCTTTGATTTGTCTTCGCTCCGCTGCTCATCCCTACTAACAGCATGCAAGAACATGTTTACTCTTATGTAAGCCTTTGTCCCAGTAGTTTTTGAGGTCGGGCCGAAATGTCAGTAGAAAAGATTCAAATCTCAACATTAGTCGAGTAGCCGCTCTTTATTACTGAGGAGTGGTGGCCACTCGACAATAGAAGATTGCCCCAGATTATTGTCCATTTCCTACTTGGCCAGTGCAAGCTGACGTTTGTATTTTGCGGGAAAATCACCTTTTTCAACGATATCTTTCAATGTATTTAATAAAGCTGAAGAAATTGGATCATAATTAGGAAATAGAAAGATATCCCCGGAGGATCGATCTATCCTAAGGGACTGGTTGTTATATTCACCACCATTTAAAGTATAAATGATCTCGTCCTAATAACATATTTCGCTTCCGAGATTTAATCAGACATCTTTCCGTGCTCAAATGCAGCTCAAATCACTTCCATCAAAAAAATTTTTTCCCAAGGTACATTCACAGACTTTCTACTTTATGGCGATTTTTTACGATAAGTAACTGGGGTTAACCTTCTGCTCACATAGCTGATTTAATGTATTTTCAGTTTCGTCTTCTTTATCGTTTTTCTCAGTTTTTTCCATCTCAGGATTTTTATCTCTTACATGAGAAAACACAGGACTATCAAATCGTCCTGCTAAAATTGCGGGACTAGCAGTTGCTGCAACTACAAATTTTTGATTCCCAGGAAAAACAGGTCCAGTATTCGTATTAATGACAGCTATATTGCCACTGACGTGGCTTATATGAAAAGTAGGAGCTAGATTTTCAGTATGAGATTTTTTGTGTTTCTTTTTTGTAGCTGAGAAAATAGGTTTTCTAAGGCTCTCAGAAGTATAGGATAAAATATTGGGTTGAGTTTCACTATGCTCAGGAATAGAAGAATCTAACTGTGCAGGGATGTTATTCACATGGAGAGATTGAATAATCTTGTTATAATCCAAAAACTCAGATAAAGGCTTATCTGGGCGTTCATTGCATAATTTTACATAGTCACTTAAAGACCTTTTATTCTTTTCCCCTACCCCATATATTTTATAAATAAGATCTAAAAATGCATTTAGATAACCTTCTTCATAAAATGAAAGCTCTGCAAATTTGGCTACAAATCCAGGACTATGGTTCTTTTTATTTAAAAGAATAGGAATGATATAACGTTCTCCACGTTGAGCACGGAAACGTTCTATATATTTTAGATATTCATTACAAGCTCCTGAAAAACCATCATTCTGATATTTGTCAGCCATAGTCCTACTAGAAATAACAAGAACATGATCAACTTCTGCAATTCTATCATCCATAAAGTCTTGTAGAACTTTGCCAGCACCGCTTTCGTGTTGATCATCATAAACTATTAATCCTACTTCGTGCAGATGCCTTGAGAAAATATTAACAAATTCTTTAGTCCAAAGCTCATGTAGTTTATCTTTTTTAGGCCAGGCATAACTCACAAAAATTTTCTTTACTGTATATATATTTGGATAATTATCCTTAATGTAGCATAATAATTTTTTAAAATTATTATTTGCAGCAAGTTCTATTTGCATATCTGCTAATAACTGTTCACGTCTAATCATTTTTTCAGTAATTTCGCCGAGATGATCATAAGGAAGTTTTGCAATGCCACATTTAATTAAAAGTTCATTTCCTTGCTCAACCAGCGGTTCAATTGCTCGACTAGGGTTAAAACGTGATTCACCATGTTCTCTATCAAGATGATGGATAATACTGGCTAAGGACTGAACTAGATCTATCAAGGAAGTTGATGCTACATCTAAATCTTTTCTTTCCAACTGGTGCATAAGTTGATCAAGTTTCTCATTGATATCATCGAATGGTTGCATTTCACTAGCAAGAATTTCTTCATATTGTTTAATTATAGAGGCCCATTTTTCTTTAATTTTTTCAAGATATACGTTTATTTTTGGGAGTGAAGCTTCTTTTATTGAAAGAAATGTTTTATTTTTAGCAGAACCTTTCTTTTTGAACATTGTTTTTCCTTTTCTGGTAAATTGTTAACAACAAATAATCGATAAAATATAATATACTACAGATGAGTTTAACGTCATAAAAATTTTATAGTTTGCTGTTTTGTAAATTATCTCCAAGAATGAATCATTTGGAAAATTTTAAATATGTTTTACAATTCATTTTTTAGCAGTAACAGGCGCTTACATTAGTGCAATGACTATGCCAAGTTAAATTCTTAGCTGCTTATATGCACATATTTTTTTATATAGGAAAACAAATGTTACATAAAAAAGAAAAAAAATCAGATAAAAAAAATAGTTCAAACAATAACGACCAAAATACAGCACCTGTTTATAATATAAGTCATGTTACTGGCAACTTGGCGGTTATTAATAACAATATGGGAGAAGTTTTTGGTGGGCACCAAAGTTTTTTCTCTGAAAAGGAAGTTTTAGAAAACAAATTAAGTATATTAGTAAGGAAGATCCTCCAACATGATCAGTTTGGTATCGACCGACAAGAACAGCAATACTATATTGCTGTTCAAGGATGTCAGCTTAACCAGTATAGCAACAGCTTTGAGTTATACAATAATAACTGCGAAAAACCTGGGGAAGCCAATAAATTCCTAGAAAATGATAAAAAAGTTTTTCTTGTATTAGGCAATGCTGGTGCTGGCAAGACCATGTTTTTCCAATATTTTTTCCTTCAATTAAAAGAGCGTTACCAGAAAGAAAATGATCCACTTGTTCTCTATATTATGTTAGGAACAATAGAAGATCCTTCTACTCAATTAATTGAAAAACATCTTAAACGTATTATTCCAAATATTTCCACTGAAGAAATTGAACTTTTGAAGAAAAATAAGGAATTCATTTTCATCTTAGATGGCTATGATGAAATTGCTAAGGGACTTTATCAAAACTTATATGCAATGAATAAATTGTCGGAGTGGAAGGCAAAAAAAGTATTTATTTCTTGTCGTAGTTCATATTTATTGAATGTGCCTGATTATCGCCGGCATTTTTTTCCATTCCAGCATGCTAAAGCTGAACCTTTTGGTTTGATGGAAGTAAACTTAGTGCCTTTTTCTGATGGACAAATTGATGCTTATATTGAAAAGTTTTTGCAATCACCACCAGAAGAGCTGGGATTAGAAGGCAAATGGAGAAATCCAGATATTTATCACAATTACATTGAACGACTACCGGGCTTGAGAGTATTGTTATCGACGCCTTTTCTACTCCGAATTTTAATGGAAGCTTTACCCAAAGTTGTAGCAGCGTATGAAAGTACACTAGATAACCAGCTTATCTTAACAGAATCAAAGATCTATGATTACTTTATAGCGAGCTATTTTGAACGTCAAGCTAATAAACTTGCTGCTAGAGGTCGATTACCGACGGATGGCAGCGATATAATGGCAGATTTTCAAGCTTTTTCTGAACAGCTTGCACAAAAAATGTGGAATGAAAAGCGAACTTATATAATTTATAAAAGACCTTCTGCTTTATTCTCGACACAAGAAGAACATCCCTATGAATATTTGTTGGGGAACAGTAATGAAAATATGGTCAAAGTACGGGAAGGATGTCCTATCAAACAGTTGCCTAATGAAGAAACAAATGAAATACAATTTGCCTTTTTAAATTATGTTCTACAAATCTATTTTGTATCGAGAGCAATGTTTCAAAAAGAGCTGGAACGTAATACATCTGTTACTTCAAAAACCTTACCCGTTAGAACAACAGCGGTTTCCCCTGGTTTTTTTCAACCGTTTACCACTGCTGATAATCTTCCACCTCTTATGACAGAGGAAGAGATTGTGCAATCACGTTGGGTAGAAGTCAGGTCCAGAATACAAACCTTAGCAAAGGAATATTATCATGCATATAGTAATATACATGTAGGGAATGAATTAATTATTGCTCTTTCTGTTAGTGAAGAACCTCAGGATTGGAATAATCTATCAGGTATTCAGCAAATACTAAAAGAACTGGAAGGTTATTTTCAATATGCTATGAAAGCATTAATAGTAAAGATTAAGATATCTGAAAATAAGCTGATTCTTGTTGGAGAAAATTCTGAAAGTATGAACTGGATAAAAAGTTTACTGCAAGATGCGGGATTTCAATTTACTCCATCTTTTCAAATTGAAAAAAAATTATAAATTAAAGGTCACCTTAAAATTCAAACCCGGAATTTATTCTCATGTATCAACTACAGAAACCCCACCAAGAAAACAACGCTATACCTGAAACATACGCCCATTTTATTGAGCGACAAATATATGTGTTGCAAACACAGCATTACATTTTACCTGATCCAACATTTATTAACGCTGTTCAGAATTTTCTGAATAATAACCAGACTACTTTGTTGTTGTTAGGGCAGCCTGGTTCAGGTAAAACCTTATTTTGTTATTATTTGATGCAATCAGTTATTGAACATGCAGATAAAAAAATTTCTATTTACATTAATCTAGCTGATATAGCTGATAGTTACACGTTATTCATTTCCAAAGTCTTATCAAGCTATGGTTTCAACGAGGAAGAAATCGAAGTACTTAAACAAAACAAGCAAGTAATTTTCATTTTTGATAATTATGGGGTCAATAAGAACCTCGTTAATTTACATATCAGCCAGCACTTATCCAGCTGGAAGCATGCAAAAATCATCATTACTTGTCGGCCTAGTTACTTACGGAACTTGAGCAATTCCAGTATTTACCTTTATTTTGCTCCTTTTATAGATGATAAACCACAGCATCATTTATTTAGCATGCTTACACTCCCTGCGTTGAACGATAGTCAAATAGAAGATTATTTACGTGAAACGTCTAGTTGTTTTGTTGCTTGGCAGAATTATCTTGAACACAATGCTCAAATAAGGTCGTTATGTACCAATCCTTTAATGTTAAATCTTTTAATGCAGGAATTTTCTCATATTATTGAAGAAGTGCCCGTCAGGGATATATATCAAAGATTACTTGATGGGTGGTTGACTCATCAAGAGCAAAAATTACCATCCTTACACGAGCTCCCCACCGGCGAATTATTAAAACAAGCAGCCTTGTATTACTGTCAACAGTTAGCTGTAGAAATGGATAAGGAGAATATGAAAGTTGTAAAAATACCACCTTATTCAACATTGTTTCCAAAAGAAAACATGTGGAATATGTTTTTTAACAATGATCATCCCCTCATACAAAAGCTATTTGAAATGGCACCACTTTTTGCAGTAACGAGGCATCACTATAGCTTTTTAAATGAGGGAATTGCGCAATTTTTCACTGAACTTCCAGAACTCGATGCAAAGAACAGAGTGAGTCATTTACTAACAGGGGTTGAAGAAGATTCAGCTCGGCCAACTCCTAAATATATCCCTTTTCAAATAGATTTAAGCGAGCAATTAATTACACAACAAACTTCTTTGCTTACTTTGTTTGCCGATAGAGTGATTGAGAATGAAGACTACAAAAATAAATTGTTTGGCCGAGTCTATGCTTCGTGTGAGAGTGATGAAGAGCATGTGATAATTGCAGCAACAAATTCGATTACTATTTTAAATAAGCAGGTTGTTTTTTCTGACATGAATTTGTCTGACATTAAAATACCATATGCAAATTTAAGTTATGGAGTATTCGATGGAACTCAATTCAATCGTGCCAACTTAGATAATGTTTCTTTTAATTTTTCTTGGTTACGAGAAACAGATTTCAGTAGTGCTTCTATGAAAAATGTTAGCTTTGCAGAATGGCCATATAAAAAATTACCAAATAAGATTACTGTTTGTTGTTACTCACATAATGGTAAATGGTTAGCCATTGGCAGTGTTCATCCCTCTCCCTTTATTTATATTTATGGAATGCCAAACTGTATTTTAATTGGAATTTTTAAGATTATTAAATTTCAATGTGCTGTGACGCACATTACTTTTAGTCCTAATAATGAAATGCTAGCAGCTGTCTATAGCGATAACACTATCAGGCTCTGGGATATTAGCACTAAAAATTTACTACGCACTTTTTACCATGACTGCGGAGCTATTATTTTTAGTTCAAATGGCGAACAATTAATTTCTACTAAGTGTGTTTGGGACGTACATACTGGTGAAATTATTAAGTCTTTTCTGATCCAAGAAGAAAACACAACAAATATTTTATCCGAATTATCCGAAAGTAAAGCAGAAAATAAATTAAATAGGAAAAACTTACCAAATATAACTAATAAACACTTGACCACTCTCTTAAAAAATCAGTTTAGCTTTCCTGCTGCAAAAAATTTTAGAGTGGGGAAATCACTAGACAATAATGGCAGCTTTTTTGATGCCTTAGCACAAACACTAAATGCAATTAATCGCAGAGCCCCTAAACAATTATTCAGCCCGCGATCAGAAATTATTTCTGTTAATGATGATTTTTCAAGAACTTATTCAGAAACAAGTAAAGGTAAAGAAAAATTAGGCTTTGAAGAACATACTGAAAAATCATTACGTTTAACGTGCTATGCATATTACGAGAAAAACAAAGCTTTAATCGATAATTGGAATATAGAAGACAAATTAAATGGTAAAATTCATTTAGGTTTTAATCAAGATGATGATTACTATTTTATACAGTATACAAATTTCGAACTGGAGCGTGAATTTAACGGGAGACTAGCTATACAAGGTCGATACCATATCGAAGGTCGGATGCTCTGTCATCATTTAAATTTGCCAGGTATTTATATTATCGAGCTTGTAGAAAACTTAAACGGTGATGGTTATGATCTAACACATTACTTAGTAACCCAAGAATCAGTAAAAAAAATAGAAGATAGTAGTTTATTTACTTATTTAGATAACATTCCAACTCTTATATTTTCTCCAAGTTATGCCTTTTTTGTTCCCTTGCTATCCAAGGAAGTTAATTTGCAGAATTATTTGCTTGATATTCAAAATAATCCGATTATTTTTAGTTCTAATGGGCAACTATTTGTTTCAGGGACAAAAAAGGGGGTTTTATATCTTGTAGATACAGAAGCAACAGCTATAGTTATGATTTTTGAAGGACATACTAGCCAAATTAATTGTGCTGCTTTTAGTCCTGATAGCAGACAAATAATTTCTGGAAGCAAAGATAAAACCCTTCGGTTATGGAGCAGTGAAACAGGAAATATGATTAAAGTTTTTAATGGCCATACTCTACCAGTAACCGCTGTTTGTTTTAGCTCGGATGGTCGTTATTTATTTTCAGGAAGCGATGACGCCACGATTTGTGTTTGGAATATAGAATATGGTAATAAAATTAAGACGTTTATTGGTCATAAGCAAAGCCTAAAAGGCATAACTTGCATGACAATTAGTAAGGATAATGGACAGTTAATGTCTGGTGATAATAATGGAGTTATACGATTTTGGGACATTAAAAGCAGTGTAGATTCTAATACTTTTAAAAACTCTACCAAAGTACTCGATGGAGGAATCATATTAAGTTTTGATGGCAAGCAATTGATATCTTGGACTGACAATAATAAATTATGTTATCAAGATATTACTACGAATGTTATCGTTTATAAAAATTTTGAGGCTCCCCAAAGTGATAAAGCTTATGATGATTTACACATTTCTAGCCAGGAATTAACATATGTATATGATGCTGACTCTAACACTTCCTATTATAAAAATGCTAAACCTGAAAGAAAAGTGCAATGCGTTTCTTTAAGTCCTGACGGCACTAAATTAATGTCGGGCAATACAGACGGTACCTTAACTCTTTGGGATGTTGAAACCGGCTGTATTCAATATACATTCAATGGATGTACCACAAGCCTTTATGATCATTTTACTGGCAATGTAAATGATGATTTTGATGGGCACACAAATCCAGTGAGCTGCCTAGCTTGGAGTGCTAATGGAAAATTACTGATATCTGGAAGCCAAGATTGCACTTTACGTCTTTGGGATATTGAAAAACATATCACACTAAAAATTTTCAGAGGACAAAAATCATCGATCACCAGCATCGCATGGAGTAAAGATGAGCGACAACTAATCTCTAGTGGTGTTTATGAAAATACATTGTACCTTTGGAATATGGATACAGGAGCCATATATAAAAAATTTGAGAAACATACAGGATTAGGAGTATATAAAATTGTTTTGAGTGACAATAGTCAATTGCTAGTTTCTGGAGGTACTGACAATATATTACGTCTTTGGGATATAAACACTGGAACTGTCCTTAAGATTTTCAGAGGACATACAGACTGGGTGCGTTGTGTCGCTTTTAGTCCTGATAGTAAGCAACTAGTTTCTGGAAGCAATGATGGAACTATACGCTTTTGGGATATAGATACCGCTACATCTTTAATAACTGTATTTTTAGAATCTCCTGTCAATACTATTTACTGGCAAGGGACAGCAGAGGAGGCAATGTTATTGTCTTGTAATGATGATATGTCTATTCGTTATTGGAGACTTAATTACCATAGAAATATTCCCTCACTACGACTTCTTTGGACTAATGAGCAATCAACTTTAATTGCGACAAATGCATGTTGTGATAAAAGCAGTTTATCTTTGGAAAATGTAGATTTATTAAAACAAAGGGGAGCTATAGGTGAACCCTTAGAAAAAGAAAAAACTGATAGTGAAGCTTTGGAAATTGTAGACCCAGCAATAGCTGCAGAACTTAATTATATTGGTTCAGCTCATTCACCCTTGGGTGGTTCCGAGGAAATGTTAGAATATTATGAGCGAGCGCTAAAAATAAATATTAATTTATACGGATTAAATCATCCAAATGTTGCTATTGGCTTTATGAATATAGGTTCTGTTTTAGCAGTTTTAGGCAACGTTAATCTTGCCCTTAAATATTATAAAAAGGTAATGAAAATTTACAAAGATTCATACGAGTTAATACATCCGAATGTAGTCTTATGTTGTTATAGCTTAGCCTCCATCTTTGAAGAATTTAATGATTTTGAAAAAGCAAGCGAATTTCATGACTTATCTATAGTGATTCACTCAAAACTACGCCAACAGATTGACAATAATCCCAAACTTATCACTCAGCTTTTAGGAGAAGCATGCGATATTCATTTAGTAACTAAGGAAGATGATTCATTCTACTCGATAACAGTAGGTAAAGGGCAAGAAATAATTATTGTAAAAGAAGATGATATTTTTTTTAAAATTCTTCATAAGGGTTTAAAAGATAAAACAATTGTTAGTTTCATAGTGGACAATCAAAATAGCGAGTTATTTGAAATACTTATGTTTTTATTTGAATTATATGGACCAGGTGTACTTCATGGCGATTATAATAATTTAAATTATCGTTTAATTTATGATGCAGTTGCTGCAAATAATGGTTACATTATGGGAACTGCTCAAAAAGTTATAACATATTATGAAAAAGTCATTAATTTTTACTCTAAAACACATGGCCAAAATCATCATAATGTAGCTGTAGCCTTTTATGATTTTGGAAAAGCTTTAGAAGCTTTAGGTCAAGATATAAGAGCTGAAGAGTGCTTTCAAATAGCCGTATTAATTAGGTTTAAAAATACTCGAATAGGCGCTCTGTGGCAATATTGCAGTAATAAAATATCTAGTATATTCCAGCATAATTATCAGCCTGAAAATGAGTATCCTGAAAATGAGTATAATGAAATTTTAAATGAGTCGTCCAGAGATTCTGGCGCAAGTTTTTTTCAATCATCTGGCAGCACGGATTTTTCTTATCTTAACACTCCAAGCATAAGTAATAATAGATATTCAATATGGAACAAACGTACTGTAACAGTTGTAGCTGTGGCTGTAGGAACAGCTATTATTATAGCTAATAAAGAAAAAATTCAAGAAAGCATAAAAAATATTTGTCATTTGCAGTAGATATAATTATTAATGACTGCCAAAATGTTACAAAATTAATATAGTCTCTCTGCTGCAGTTAAATCAAAAATAAAGAAGCAATGATATTAATTAAATTATAAACCGATTAATTTGCGCTTTATTAAATATAGAAGTGCGGCTGGAATATAGAAATGCAAAATCATATCCGCTTTAAAAACTTGTTATTACAAATTTCCGTTTCGCCATACAAATTTCTAATTGTTCTAGTTTAAAACCTTTTGAAATGTTTTAATCTTAGACCAATCTGGATAAGTAAGTTCCCACAAGCGATATAATTTATTATCTTTATATTCAGCGACTAAAATTACTTCAATTTCTCGTGCTTCTTCATTAGGTCTTTTTGTTGTAATGAACAGTCGTCCAGCGACTTTATTTCCTTGCGCTATAAGCGTTTTTTCATCATAACGTACTTTGTATTGAATAGGAGTTTTATAGATTGCTTGATGTAATTGCAAAAATTCTCTAAATTTCATTATTTTCCCATTAGAGTGTAATTCAAAATCTTTGCAATAGTATGAAGGAATTACCCGATCATTTTTCTCCAGGGTAACTTTCATAAACATTTCTTTTAGTAATAAAATGTAATGAGATGGCGATTGTGCGAATGCAGCCTGTGTAAGTAGTAAATATATACAAGCAAAACACAAGATTCTAACTAAAAAAATTTTTTTCATTTTTGGTCATTATTTTATTTAGTTCGAGAGAATAACCGTAGTGAGCAAATGCGGCAAAAGCTAAAACACTAGGGACTAACCAATAATTTTCTGCCATAAGTTCACTTTTAACAGTGCCTATAGATAGGAATATGCCTAACATCCATAAAGCCCAAGCAAGATTAATATATAAAACGGCTCCAGACAAGATAACATAGACAAATCGAAAAAATTTTAATTCATTAGTCCTTACTACTTTATCATCCTGAGTAATTAGCCAGAAAAAAAACAGATGTCATTATTCGAATGAAAAAAGCTCCCATTACAACGAAATCACCATTTCTGAGAGCTATACCAAAACTTAACACAAAAAAAATACTAAGAGTGAATGACAGCAATAAGAGATAGCACAATAGCTGTTTAATTGCATATTGCGTCTTGAGCAGTATGAATAGTCTTCTATACTTTTTTGAAAGTGATGAACCTTCATTATTTTTTCTTGTACCAATGTACATGTTTCAGCCCACACTGACATATATTCTGCACTACTACAGTATGTTTATTAATCATTAAGAGAATATTAAGTAGCAGTTTAAATTTTGAACGAATTACCTGTGGCAGTACCATAAACGGTCGTGGATGGCATTGCGCCACTATCACAATCTAAAATATAATAAGATTCTTATCGCGCGGGTCGAATTCTATAATTTAGTGCTTCCGCTTTTATTGCCAACTAATTATTAAACCGCCATCAACGGGTATAGTGACTCCTGTAAGCCAACTTGCTTCATCCGAAGCAAGAAATACAGCAAGCCCACTAATATCATTTGGTTTTCCAGCGCGTCCCAAGGGTATTTTTTTAATTACTTGATTCCAACCATCTGGATCTTGTTCCATGTAGGGCTGATTTGATTCTGTTTCAGTTTGCCCAGGAGCGATGCCATTTACGCGAATTTGATATTGGCCTAATTCTAATGCTGCGCATTTTGTTAGCATATTTAACCCAGCTTTTGAACACGAATTTAAACTACTGCCTCTTATAGGTCTAAATGCAGATATTGATGAAATGTTAATTATACATCCAGAATGTTTTTTACTAATAAGATAGCGAGAGAATTCTTGAATTAATCTCAAAGGAACTTCAACGTTTACCTTTTGCATCCAAGCAAATGTTTCAGGCTTTATATCAAGTAAAGTACCACGTTCATATGCGGCTGCACAATTGACAAGAATATCGACTGTCTTTAATTTTTCGATGGCTGATTGTAGAAATTTTTCAGGTGCATCTTCTTCAGTAAAATCAGCTTGAATTGAAAAAGCTGACCGTCCTATTTGTTTGATTTCATTTATAGTTGTAAGTGCTTTATCTTTAGCCGCACGATATTGAATTACAATATCTGCACCTGCTTTTGCTAATGCAATAGCAATATCTTTTCCTATCCCTTGGTTACCACCAGTAACTATAGCTTTCTTATTTTTAAGTAGCATTTGATTACACTGCCTATTGAAATGCTTAAAAAAAATTTTTGTGGGCTTATCGTTAACAAAAATAAAGTCAAATTTATGGAGTTGCTAATTTTAGCATGGGCAAATGACGTACAAATTATTTAATTGTATAAGGCTTTATTGAACCATCATCTTGTTTCATTGAAGCATCATCTTGTTTTTCCGTGCGAGATCGCTCGGCTAAATAATTTGCAGCACATTCAGACACATTCCTTGTATTTTTATTTAATTCAGCTTTTTTATCATATCTAAAAAACATGTTATTTAAGAATCCCATAAAGATATCTGTTGTAATATTTGTTGTTGCGTGAGTCTTAGTACCCATAGCAGGATGGTTAAGCAATCGCATGCTCTGTGGAGTTGCTACATATAAATTTGGCTTAACGTAGGCTAATGCTTCGTCCACACCAACAAAAATTTCTCTGATAAAGCATACAGCGCATGTAGCTACTTTTATGATGGTTTTCCCAAATTGGTTTGAAATTTTTTGGCAATTATCTAGATAAGTTAGAACAGAATCAGTTTTTTCTTTTTTAGACATCTCATCATTGGGTAAAGTACGCAATTGTCTTAGCATGCTTGTCGTTTCTATAGCAATTTTAACAGCTGGACTATTAATGATCTTTTTAAGAGTTCTTTTTCCATCTCGCTGTTGCTCAAGGCTAGTTTGTAAATCATTGCGCAACTCTTCGAGAGAGCAAATAAAACTTTGCGTGGCAGCATCATCTACATGAACAGAATTATCTTTTAAGCAAGCAATCTCTTCATTTAGACTGCCTATCGTTAATTTGAATAATAGCGAATATGTGTTTTGATTAGAAAGAATAAGATTATCAAAGTTTGCACTTTGTAAATTAGAATCCAACCACCTTGTTTGTAGAGTTGTCATAAGACCAGCTAAATCGGGATATTCTACGTCCTCACCGTCATTATCTTTTATTACAGTAGTTATGGGACCTTGCTTGGTTTTATATTTGTTAGATTTTTTACAGTGATCAGCAAGAATTGCTAAAGCAATATTGGTCAAATAGCTTGAAAATATTGCTTTTTTAACAACAGGATTGCTTGCAAAATTTTGAATTTCCTCCTCATTAAAATCCTTCTTCATTTTTAAATAATCTAGAAGAATCCATTTTTGCAATTGATTATTTTCGTCGAAAATATCATAGCTTCCAACACTAACAATAAAATTCATTAAAAAAATAAACTTTTCATTATCAATGTGAATTTGACCATTTATTTTAGTCAAACAAACATCAAGGAATATGGGTAAGATTTTTTGTAAATACGGTGGGGAAGGAAGTTCATTGAAAGTTCGGACAATATCCCCTTCGCTTACAACATCAAGAGTTTCTTGAAAATTTTCAATGGCCAATTTGCTTTTTTCCATATAGGCCAAATTACCGTGGCGCTGCCTGTTACTAATAAATCTTTTCAGGTTATCTCGGCGGATAGGAAGCATGATTTATCTCTCAGAGAATGGTATTTTTACCCATTTTACCATTAGACAAGATGGTAAAGCTAGTGTTTGAAAGTTGTATTATCTGAAGCGGGTGGGAGAAGTTGATGATGTAATATTGCTATTTCAAAACCGTTATAAGTTAGTTTCGTTCTTTAGTAGATAGCATTGAAAAATAAATGAGATATCCGCCAGATGACTGTATTGTCATAGAAGACAATTTAGTTCGTCCTATATAGAAAATGATTATGTCCCACCGTTTTATTTCGCAGATTGATGTGGGTTAGGATAGCTGCATTTTGCAAAGTTCAAGCAATATTATTTAGGTTTTAGTTAATAGCTTAGATAAAGAAGCTGAGAATCCCTCTTCTTATTTTCGGGGTTGGTTTACTCGATTGTTTTTCGAGCCAAAATCCTTGTATAATTAATTACGGCGGTTACAATAATTTCAATTAAATTATTAATCAAGGGGGCTTTCATGCCAGAATTCTTGGTAATTACGCTATTTATTATGTTGGCAGCAATCTCACCTGGGCCTGATTTTGCTATGGTCACTAAGAATTCTTTAATGCATTCCAGAAAAGCGGGAATTATAACCGCATTGGGTGTTTCTACCAGCCTCTTAATCCACGCAAGCTATTGTATTTTGGGATTAGCGATTATCATTTCTCAGTCATTACTTGCTTTTAGTATTATCAAATATTTGGGTGCGGCTTATTTGATTTATATTGGCATTAAAAGCCTGCTCTCAAAACGTGGAAATGACCAATTATGTTTACATCATTCGCGACATACGATTACTGATTTTCAAGCTTTCCGCCAAGGTTTATTATGTAATCTCCTCAATCCCAAAGCTATTATGTTTTTATTGGCATTTTTTACTTTGATAATTAAACCTGGCAGCTCACTATTGATCGAACTGAGTTATGGTATTGAGATTGGCATCATTCATATGATTTGGTTTTCCTTATTGGCCTACATGTTGACGCATCACTACGTCAAATCGAATTTGAGTCGAGTCCAATTTTACATTGTGAAAGCAATGGGGGCTGTATTAGTAACTTTTGGGGTACGCATTGCTATGCTACATCGTTCAATAGTTTAGTGGTAAGTTCATTATAAGGTAAAAGCTCTTCATAGCATTCAAATTGTGCGAAAATAAATGTTTGTAATGACTCAATCTTTTTTCTTCAGTGGAGGAAGAACTATGAGAACAACATCAAAGACTATAGCCTACGAACCGTGGCCTGAATTGCCTTATGAAAAATTTGCACCAACAGCCTATTTGCTGCATAGAATTATTCAGGTGATAGGTAAATTAAAACTAGCCACACCTTTTGAGCCACAATGGTCAAATGTTGTATTGTGGCTAAACAGTCGAGGGCTCACCACTGGATTAATTCCCTATGAAATGGGGGCTTATAGTGTCGAGCTTGATCTTATGCGACATCAAATAATTTGCAAAACAAGCTGGGATCAATCCGCAAAATTCAAGCTCATGCCTACATCCGTTGCTAAATTGACTGATACGTTATTCAAAACACTGCACGATGTCGGTATCAAGGCAACCGTTAATCTTAAACCACAAGAAGTTCCTGAGCCTATTCCTTTTAATCTGGATTTTGAAACGCGACCCTACGACTCTTTGCTGGCCAATGCATGGTGGCGGATTTTAGTAAGCTCGTACTTAACGATGCAGCTTTACCACGCGCGATTTACTGGTAAAACACCACCAATAGGATTCATGTGGGGTACATTTGATTTACGAGATGTAAGGTTTAATGGCACCACCGTTCCTACAACGGGCAGCAATGCAGGTTATATACGACGTAATGCCATGGATGCTGCTCAAATTGAAGTTGGGTGGTGGTACGGTAGTGCAGCTTACCCTCGTGGCGCCTATTATTCTTTCACTTATCCTCAACCAAATGGCATTGAAAAGGCTGTAATTCTACCAAAAGCAGCACACTGGGATACATCAATGGCAGAATTCATTCTGGATTATGATGATGTTCGTGGGTCTAAGGATCCTGCAGGCGACCTACTTCTATTTTTTGAATCTACCTATCAGGCCGGTGCCACTCAAGCAGGCTGGGACCCAAAGCTAATTGGGACCGGGAAAGCGATCTAGATTTTATATGGCATTGAATTAAACTATGAAACGATACGGAATGGAACCTTAAATTTGGTCTTAGAATTGAATAGCTCCGACGTATCAAGCAGATAAAATAAATTAAAGTCTATCAACGATATCAATTAATTGGCTGCGGCTATTACAACCTAATTTGCGCTTGAGATTATTTAAATAAGTTTCAACTGTTCTAGGCGAAAGGCTTAGATGTTTGCCAATTTCTTTTAACGTATAATTTTTCACTATATACTGCAAACAATCAAATTCTCGTTTTGAAATAGATACCTCACCTTCGTTCCCTGATATATAAATTTTATTTAAAATCATATCCTGCATGCAAGTTTGACGCAGGCATTTATCGTCATTGTCAGATAAAATAGTTGCATTATTATAAAATGGAAAATACTCTTTGCTATATCTTACCGTATCAGCATTTTTAAGCAGAGTAGAAGCCTTATCCTTGTAATAAAGAATAAAGTATTGCAGAAACTCTCTTTCATTTAGGTATTGGTTAATAATAGCATCATTTTCTGGCCTTGTAGCCAATGCATACATATCATCATAATTTTTTTGCTTATCAATAATATAGAGGAAATGATCCGTATTGAAATTTTCGCATAGTAATTTTCGTATTTCTGTTGAGGATGGAACGCTGATATGATTTGCTAAGTAATATCCGGCTTCTAAAAAAAAACCTTTGCCTGCACTGAAATTAATGGGAAATTTATTATTTAGATAATATTCTGTTAACTCAGTACTCGTTAACAGGCAAGTAAACTCTCCATTGTGAAATGCTCTTGTATGGGAAAAAAAATTAATTTTAAAAAAATCAAAAATAGGCTTACAGATTTCTAGAACCTCTCTAGCCACTTTTTTTTGATATGTGAGATTCACATTGTTTAGTTGTGCTAACTTTGACATATCTCCTGTCCTTACGTTTGCGATATTGCTCCCCGAAGCATTAAAAAAACATCATAGATACATTTATTAAAAAACAGCAATTGTAGAATTTTTAAGCAAATGATTCCATTTTAATCGAATAAAAAAATTCCTGCTATCCGGGATAATAACGGTAAATTTACAAAAAATATTTCACTACGATGGTAGCCTACATTACACATACATAAATGAGGTTGTCATGAACAATAGAACCAATCAAGTTACTTCGCTGATTCCGGGAAAAAATACTCAACATAATTCTACGGAAAGAAAAATAACATTTTTTGGCCAGGGAATTTTGTTGCAAGGGCATAATCACTCTTTGGCAATTATAAAGCCACCTGCTATATCTATTCAATCAAAGATTTCGCAAGATGAAATAAATCAGCTTTTAAATGATAGAAATGTAGAAAGATTTGCAAAAAAGCATAACCAAAACGGATTGAAAATGAATGTAGGCCATTCAATCTGGTTGAAAGATAAAAATAGTGGTCTAAGAGTACTCTGTTCTCCTGTTCAAAATGAGGAAGTTTTTGTTAATGGAGAACAGCAATCTGTTCCAGCATTTCAGCCAAGCAAAATCTATAAAAAATAAATTGTTAGGAAAACAAACTTTTATTAACAATATAAAAAATACCGACATTTACGACAAGATTTTTTACATTACTATCCTCGTTAAGAGATTAACTTATATAGGTATCCATATGAAACGCTTAAAAAATAAAAATGTTCTAATAACCGGCGCCGCATCTGGGATTGGCCGCGCAGCAGCAATACGCATTGCACAAGAAGGTGCTAATGTGGCCTTAATTGATATTGACTTTATTAAGCTACAAGCATTAGCGCTAGAATTACGTCATTATGAGAGTAAAATATTATATGAAAAATGTGATGTTTCTAATCCAATAGAAACAAAAACAGTAATTGACAAATTATGTCGTGAGATGGGAGGAATACAGTCTTTGAGTCATAATGCGGGCATACTACGCTGCTATAACACACATGAAATGACTTCAGAGCAATGGGATGAAATTATCGCTGTCAATCTTACCGGTACATTTAATGTTAACAAATGTGCTCTGCCCTATTTGTTAGAAAATGAGACCAGTTTTCTCGTCAATAATTCTTCGATAGCCGATGATCAGCCACATCCATGGATGGCTGCATATTCAGCATCAAAAGGCGCAATAAAATCATTCACTCGTTCATTATTTATTGAATATTGCCTTCAAGGATTACGCGCAAATTGCGTATTACCAGGTGGTGTCGACAGTGAATTATCAGCTAAATTTCAAGTGCCGGTAGGCGCTAATCCAGAGCTTAAAAAATATCTTAGTCCGTTGGGGAAAAACAAATTAGTCAGTCCAGAATATATCGCCGGTGTCATTGCATTATTAGTATCAGATGATGCGTTTCATATTAACGGTACAGAAATATATGTAGACGGAGGTAGGCTGTAATTATTCTCTAAAAATATTTTGATCTAACATAGATTATGTAAATGAACACACTTTAATAACTGAAAATTATTTGTAAGCTACAGTGTTTAGCCAGAACAATCATTTCTAATCTTGGTTAACTTTTTTTAACATTGCAGAAGTTATCGTTTGACGACATTCAAAAAAACCTTGCCATGGATCTTTTTTTAGCGCAGTCAAACGTTCTCGGATGTTTGTTGCATCAAATGCTGATGGACTTTTGCAGTCGGGAAGTTCTTCCCAGGTCAAAGGTACTGAAAGAGGGGCATCTTCACGAGCACGAAGACTATAAGGGGCAACTGTTGTGGCACCTTGACCATTACGAAGATAGTCAATAAAAATTTTGCCTTGCCGTTTCTTCTTTGTCATTACGGCTATATATTGTTGTGGGAAATGTTTTTCTAGTTGTATCACTATTGACTTACTAAATTGCTTTAAATCGTCCCAGGAAATTTTGCGGATAATTGGCGACACCACATGTAGTCCCTTTCCACCAGAGGTTTTTACATAATTTTTCAAACCTAAATCTAACAAAAGAGAATGTAATTGTTGTGCACCTTGTATCACCGCCTGCCATGGCACATCCAGTGCTGGATCTAAATCAAATATTAACCTATCCGGTCTATTTGGAGCATCATTTTTACTGCCCCAGGCATGAATTTCCAATACATCCATCTGCACTAATGCAAGAAGGCCCTTGGTGGAATGAATCGTCAAATAATTTTCTTTAGCATTTTTTTCAATGACTTCTACAGTTTTTATATACTGCGATAAAGACTCATTAGGATGTTTTTGATAAAAACAACTTTTTTGAATTCCTTCTGGACATCGCATTATCATTAGAGGACGATTGCTAATATAAGGTAAAATCCAATCAGCTAAATCAAAATACAGCGATGCAATGTCGTATTTTGTTAAATGTAATTTCTCATAAATTATTTTTTCAGGATGTGTTAGATGAAAATGATCTATATCTTTTTCATTTTTTTCCTGCTGCAAATCCTTAGTTTTTTCAGGCATTTCTTTTTTAACCTCTTGTGGTGGTTTATCCGACCGGAGTCCTTTAAAAGAGGGATGACGAAGTCGTCCTTCTTTAGTCCATTCGGTTAAACTTATTTGTGTTACTAAATGAGGCTTTACCCAAGTGACATCTTTTTGTTCTGCATTAGATAATGCATTTAAAAAAGGCGAATTTTTTGTGCGAATTGTTTTTATTTTCTGATAAATGTTTTTTAATGTCTCTTCAGTAAATCCAGTTCCCACACGACCACAATACATAAAATGTTGATCTTTATCGTAGTAGCCTAATAGCAAAGCACCAAAGTAGCGTCGTTTCCCTCTAGGTTTTGAATAACCACCAATTACAAATTCTTGTTCTTGGTAACACTTATTTTTCAGCCAATCTCTAGTTCTTTTTTGTATATAGTAACTATCAAGCCGTTTAGAAATTATGCCCTCTAGTCCACATTCACAGGCTGAACCAAAAACGATTTGGCCTTCACCTTGAACGTGATCAACATAAAATAAAATGGGTGGGCAATTGTTTAAAATTTTTTGTAAAACTTTTTTTCGTTGTATAAGAGGAACATTTAGTAAAGAGCGGCCATTCCAATAGAGCACATCAAAAATACAATAAATAATTAGAGATGTTTGCGAATTTTTTAATACATTTTGTAGTAGTTGAAAATTACTGAGGCCTTTTTCATCCAGCGTAATAACCTCTCCATCAAAAATCACACTATTTACTTGCAAGTCATTCAATGCTTTCGCAATAGAAGGCATTTTTTTCGTCCAATCATGTTTATTGCGCGTAAGAAGACGAGTTTGATCATTTTTTTTTTGAGTTAGAATACGGTATCCATCAAACTTTACTTCATGTAACCATTGATTATTTTGCGGCACCTGATTGCTTAAAGTGGCAAGTTCAGGCGCTATAATTTCTGGAAAAGGTGCATCTTCTCCTAAAGAACTTAATTCAATATGATTAATTTGTTTTTTTCCATTATCTGTTGCAATTTCCTTGATTGTTCGATCACTAAGCACACTTTTTGGTTTTCTGTCTACTATATTTGCTTGCTTCCTTTTTGTTTGCGCATCTTTATCTTCCAATTTAATTAATAACCAATTTTTTTTCTTTGAATCGTTGTGCATCAGCAGCAAAGCCCATTTTCCTTGTAATTTTTCACCATGAAGACTAAACAAAAGTTTTCCTTGTTTTAATCCTCTAGCAACATCACCTTCAGGAGTCCAATAGCCTTTATCCCACAATAAGACAGCACCTGCTCCATATTCATCTTTTGGTATGTTCCCTTCAAAAGTTGCATAATCAAGTGGATGATCTTCAACTTGGACAGCAAGTCGTTTATCGTCCGGGCTTAGACTTGGACCTTTTGGTATTGCCCAGCTTTTTAAAACACCATTGTATTCTAACCGTAGGTCATAATGTAATCGTCGTGCTGCATGTTTTTGTATGGTAAAGATAAGATGCTTAATAGATTTTTTAGAAATTTTTCCAATGGGTTCTTGAGTGTGATCAAAATTTCTTTTTTTCCTATACTCGGTTAACCTTTTTTCTGAGTTCATATTTTAATAATAGAATTACAGCGCTATTAAAGCAAAAATTGTTAATTTAAGGGGGTAATACTTTTGACGAAAAGTGCAATCATTTGGCCTGGGAATATGCAGAATAAACAAAGGCGCGAAGGAGTAAATATTAGCCCATATAAATAACTGCAGGAGAGTGTTACTAATGCTTGTGCGCAGTTTTATGCGAGACTTTTTTGGTCTTTTTCGAGGGCTTGGTAGCAAGACTTTTTTTTAAGAGTGTCATAAAATCGAGGACATTCGTCGGCGAAGGGGTAATTGTTCCCCCCTTCTTCCCTTTGCGTTTAGCTTGGTGTGCTTGTTCTTGGGCTTTTTCTTCTAACCATTGAGCTAATGCTGCTTGATAGGTATCGTGATACCGAGAAGGTTCCCATGCTGTTTTCATGGAATTTACTAATTGTTTTGCTATATTCATTTCTTTGGGTGTAATTTTAGTGGCTGTGAGTTCCTGAGTAGGCAAGTCTAGCTCATCTAATTGGCGCAATTCGTCTGCGTAACGCAGGGTATTCACGACTAATGCATTGTGATAAGGCATGAGTGCTGCCAAGTACTGACGTGTGCGGATGGGTAATTTAGCAATGCCAATGGTTTTTGTGGCTTTTAACGTCTCTCGTAACAACACATAGCCTTTTTCTCCTTTTTTATCAGGTACAATAAAATAGGGTTTATCAAAATAGACAGAATCAATCGTGTTGTCGTCCACAAAGTCCTCAATGGTAATTACTTGAAGATTTTTTTCTTTAAGTTTGTCCAATTCTTCTTCTTTGATGAGTACCATATTGTCTTTTTCAACTTCGTATGCCTTTGCCACCGCTGACCATGGCACTTCTTTCCCGGTTTCTGCATTAATGCGCTCATAGCGAATACGACCTAAATTACGGCTGTCCACTAAATGAAAATGAATATCAGTATGCGTTTCTGCAGGATATAACACGACCGGGATAGTGACTAAACCAAAAGATATATGACCTTTCCAAAGAGCCTTTGCCATAGGATAAACAACCTTCCTTCCCTCATAAAAATTATATTGAGTTACTTTTAATCTCTTCTTTTAGAATAGCACAGCCTCTTATCATGTGCAGAAGAGTTCAAGATAATTGTTGCTATCTGGCTTATTCATAACAGATTTCTTTACAACAGAGTACAAATTTTGGATAATTCTCTGCTTTTTTGACCAGAAATACGTTTGGTTTGCAAACTAATGTAAATCGTTGCACTAGACAGTCATTTCGAAATAAAAATATCTTCAAATAATGTATTTAAGGAACAGTAATGCCTAAGAAAAAAAACCAAGCTGCAGTAACTTCTTCAAACAAAAATGGAGAAGAAAAAGCACGTCCTAAGAAAAAAATACCAGTGGCAGCTTCAAATAAAGAAAATGATGCTTCGCATAATGAAAAAAGAAAAGGTAAAAAAAGAAAATCTAAAATTAAGTCCACAACCCAATTGAGCCTCAATACACATTACAATCTGGAAGAAAAAACATTATCTGCTGAGAATGCAAGAAATGCGGCAAAAGCCGAGGAAGAAAATGCACTTACTCTAGTATACAAAACCCCTGCAGAAATACTTCTTCACATCACCACTTTTATGGCTCCGTGGGAAATTGCCAAAGCAAGGGCTATTAGCAGACTATTTTGGAATGTTTACAGTGATGCAACATTTTGGCGAAATATGCTGACAACACATTTTCCATCAATTCAATTACTAGAAAAAGATATCAAAAAAACTGAGGTGGAAAAACACAATGCAAAGGAAATGCTTGAAATCGGAGACGAGAGAGAAAAAGAAAAAGAAAAAGAAAAAGAAAGTGAAGGAAATACGCTAGCACCTCAAGACAATCAGCGAATTAATTATTTACAAGCTTTTATTAAGGCACATAATAACCATTATTCTGGATTTCCTATAAAAAACAGGAACCTTCTTATTCAGCACTTTACTTTAATTAAAGCTCGCTTATTAGCAAGATTAAAATCTTTTTCACTTACATTTGATTTATTTTCTATCTCTGATAAAACGGGAAAAAATTTCAGGGAATATACCATTGAAAAACTATATCAAGCAAAAAATAACAAAGATTCATTACTAGCAAAAAAATATCAAGCATTATTAGATCATTGGTTTAACACCACTGTTTTGCCTTTTTTAGAAACTAAACATAATAAATATAAAAGAGGTTTTCTTGAGGCATGTAAGTTTAGACAAAAAATAAAGGTGTTGGACTTTTACAAGAGAGCAAACTACGTAAATGCAAGATTTAAACAGCAAACAGCACTACACCTTGCAGCTTGGAACGGTGACAGTAAAACCCTTAAACGCTTAATTCGCTTAGGAGCTATGATCAATGTATACAATTCAAAAAAGCGTACACCATTGTTTTTAGCCTGTGCCGCGGGACATGTTGCTATTGTGAAATTTTTACTAGAAAAAAATGCGCAGCTAATCCCAACTGTTCGTGATCTCTTTGAAATTAGCGTGTCAGGACACCATTCAGAAATAGTTAAGCTAGTATACGATACTGCTATAAAAAGAGAAAAAAGTAAAGAAGCTTGCACAGAGCAGAAACAGGAAAAAAAAGAAGAACCCGATATGAAAGAAGTTTTGCAAGAAAAAGTAACAGGAGACGTGAGAATATTTCTCGATAGAATCTACCCCCATCTTTATCAAACACTTAATAATTTTGTTAAAATGGGTGACATTGAGGCTGTTAGAATAGTATTACCTTATATACACGATATCAATCAACCTGACTCTGACATTTGTCCAGCTCTGCATGTCGCTGTATCTTCTAATCAATTGCTAATGGTCGAACTGCTTTTAAAGAGTGGCGCAGATGTTAATCAACTCGATAGCGAGGGTAACACGGTTTTCCATTTGGCTGCACAACAAAAAAAAATTCAAGTATTAAAAACATTGTTAACAATCGCTGCTAATGTAGACGGTATCAACCTTTTAAATAAATTTGGAGAAACAGGGTTATTTTTAATCCTAAAAATGGCGGATATGCGTCTTATCGAATTAATACCATCGGATAAACTGCAGCAGGCAGATACAAATGGTGACACCATGGCTCATTATGCTGCTGAATTTCCTAACCATAACAAAGAGTTTCTTAAAACATTTGTAGAATATCTAACCATGCAGAGATTTTCTTTAGAAGAAAAAAATAATCAAGGCTTAACCCCACTTCACTGTGCCAGTATGCCTAGTCATAGAAATATAAAACTTATTCACATCTTGCTAGAAAAAAAGGTAAACATTGATATAGAAGATAGTCAAGGTCAAACACCTATTTTTTATACTTTAGGGAAAATAGCTTCTTTAGCGAAGACGAAACTTTCTTCAAAGGCGAATAAAGCTTTATATCCCCAACAGATAAAAATTCTAAAATTACTCTTACAAAGAGGTGCCAATGTCAATCATAGAAATCATCTTGGCCAAACACCGTTTCACATCCTCATTAACTCAATCAAACATACAAAAGTCTGCGATAATCAAAGTACTCTAGAAAAATTAGGTGAATTAATGGCGGACGTAGTTAAGATATTGTTAGCAGCAGGAGCTGATCCTCATATTTGTGATGAGGAAAAGCAGTCGCCATTTGTTATCGTTTCACGTGCTCGCGAAATATTTTTACAATCAAGTACCAACGTCTCTCAATCAGAAAATTCCCAAAATAACCCTATAACTTTTTTCGAAAATTCTAGCTGGTCCCCACAACTTTTTAACACGTCAGTCTCTTTGAAAGCACAAAAATATGAAAAAGAAAAAGAAAAAGAAAAAGAAAAAAATAATAACCACAGCATACCCATAGATAACAATATTTTAAATCTACTTTATTATGCAGCATTGACGGATGATGTTGAAATAGTTAAAGGACATTTAAACTTTATTAGTCAAAACAATCTTCAAGACAATGTTATGTCGGCTTGCCAAAAATTATTAGTCGTTCTTGCTAAAAAATCTTATAATGGTAGCCCCAAGACAATTGCTCTCCTAAAGGAATATGGTGTTGATATTAACTGTAGAGATGATGAAAATCATACCCCTCTTTTTTATGCAATAAAACGCGGCTCAATTGAAACAATACTAGTACTATTGGCTAATGAAGCGGTTATTGACGAAGAATCCATGCTGAAAGCAAAAGAAAGTAGCGATAAGCGTATGCAGGAGGTGCTACAGGAGTTTACTGCTCCTGGAGTTCAGGTAATATCATCCTCCTCAGTCGGCTCTAACTTCTATTCATTTGGCCAATAATGAAAGCAGATGGTTTGGATAAGCGTAATATAATTTTACGCTTATTCCTACTCATAGGATTTCCATATTTAGCATTTTTCAACTGATGGTCTGAGATCAATTTCATGTGTCCTTCCATCAGCGCCGAAAAAAAACAAGCGCTGCAACCGAAAAAATTAAACTAAATATAGCTATTACATTTGGCAAACTAGCACTCCAAATTGCTAAAGCACCCACAATAATCCCATTAATACCGAACACAAAAGCCATAATTGACCCAGTAATACCCATTACCCAACCTTGGTGCTCAGCAGTGACTTGATTAGAAAATAAAGTAATTAACGCTGAATATGCTATGGCAATACAGCTCGCAATTGGTATTAATACTATCCAGCTAAAAATCTGATAAGGTATTAAAACCATAAAAAATATAAGCACCGCGCTTATCAATGCAGAATAGATAAAGTTATTTTGTAGTGAAAATCGACGAGTAAAATAATTCACTAAAATACCATTACCAATACCAAATCCGATCCCCATAACTGCCATGAAGACACTTATTCTTGTTGTTGTGAAATCGTATTTTTTTAAAAGAAATAGTGAAATAAAAGAATAGAAACTACTCCAACCAAAAATAAAAATGAAGAATGTAATGGATAATGCTCTAAGTTTTTCATTCTTAAAAGCTGAAATCAAAATATCAATTGCATGATAAAAGTTAATAGTAAATTTTGCTTTCTTAAAAACTAACGTTTCACTAAGAAAACTCATTATTAAAAGAGCATTGAGAAATGACATTGCTGACGCGAAAAAAAACGGTGTAGAAAAATTAAACCAGCTTATAAACTTGTTATCTGATAAAATACCCCCTAATAAAGGGCCTAAAATAAATCCTAATGATAAAGACAATAATATATAGCCAATATTACGCGCTTTATTTTCATCTGTGCTTAAATCCACGATTGAAGCTTGAGCAATAGGCTGACTACCTGCAGTTAACCCGGCAATTATACGACCTAACAAAAGAAAAGACATGCTACTGAATACAACGGCAAAAGCTGAAATAAGATACCCTACCGATGAACCCAGAAGACAGATTAATAATGATTTTTTACGACCAATTTTATCAGACAAATCTCCTAAGACTGCAGCTCCAAAAAACCAACACAGCATGAATATACCAATCGTTAATCCGTAGATAACATTGTGCATTGTTGGACTAGTCACTGATGATAAAAATTTGCTATGGGAATCAAAAAGAAGAGCATTTAAAATCGGAATGACTAGACCTAAGCCCATACCGTCAATGAACAGTGCAAGTAATAATGGTCCCGCTATATATAAAAAATTTGGTTTGGATGGCATTGTTATTTCTACTATGATAATTCTGTCATTTTTTGCTACCGAAGATAGAGCCAAGTAAGCCGCGGATGATTTGTTGCCCGATGCGGCTATTTAATGTCTTTGCTGTAGTCTTTAATAATAATTCCGTCGTCGATGGTTTTTCTCGTGAGGTTGCTGGTCTTTGAACTGTTGGCTTTGGTGTAGATTGTTGTGGCATTGCGGGTTGTCGAGCCTCAGTTCTTTTCTTGATAAGTTCATATGCCGATTCACGATCAATAGTTTGCTCATAAATACCAAAAAGCGAAGATTGCTTGATAATTTTTGAACGCTCCTCATCTGTAATAGTCCCAATTCGTGAAAGCGGTGGCATAATCTTTACTTTTTCAACAATCTCTGGAGTGCCGGTTTTATCTAAAAATGATACTAATGCTTCACCGACACTTAATTCACTAATAATTTTTTCTGTGTTTAATTTAGAATTTTTCCTGAATGTTTGTGCAGCAGTTTTAACCGCTTTTTGATCTTTTGGGGTAAATGCTCGTAAAGCGTGCTGTACACGATTGCCCAACTGCGATAAAACACTGTCTGGAATATCCATAGGAGTTTGTGTAATAAAATAAACCCCTACTCCTTTAGAGCGAATTAACCGCACCATTTGTTCTATTTTTTCTAAAAGAAATTTTGGTGCTGAATGAAATAATAGATGCGCTTCGTCAAAAAAGAAAACTAATTTTGGTTTATCTACATCACCAATTTCAGGTAATTGCTCAAATAAATCTGATAATAACCATAATAAAAATGTGCTATACAACCGTGGGTCATTAATTAATTTTCTTGCATCAAGAATATTGATAATGCCTTTGCCACTAGAATCTTTCTGCATGAGATGTTCTAATTTCAACGCCGGTTCGCCAAAGAATTTATCCCCTCCAGCTTCTGCTAAAGATAAAAGACCACGTTGTAATGCTCCAATTGAATTTTTTGGAATATTACCATATTTAGCTTTTAAGGAAGTTGCATTTTCAGACATCCAATCTAGCATTGAACGTATATCTTTTAAATCTAACAGTAATAATCCTTCATCATCAGCACAACTAAATGCTGCATTTAAAATACCTTGTTGAATGTCATTCGCATTGACAAAACGTCCCAGTAATAAGGGACCTATTTCAGTGATAGTGGCACGTAAAGGATGACCATGTTGACCATAGATATCCCAAAATAATGTTGGATTTTCTTTACCTTGGGTGGTATCTATTCCAAAACTCTTTAGCCGTTCTGTTATTTTAGGATTATTTAAACCTGGCATAGCGAGACCGGATAAATCACCTTTTACATCTGCGGTAAAAACGCTGATACCAGCTCGAGAGAATTGCTCAACAATAGTCTGTAATGTTACTGTTTTACCAGTACCCGTTGCCCCAGCTATAAGACAATGCCGATTAGCCATCGACAAATTTAAAAATTTTTTTTGGGCATTATCAGTCAGGCCAATAAGAATTTGATCCATATATTTTCCTTTTTCCTTTTGTTAAACGCGTCATGGCTTAAGTTGCCTCCATCATCACTAGCAGACACTCTCTAAGCTAGCAAAATGTCAACAGACTCTATTCAGTTTTGCTTAACGACTTTAATTCCCGGTTTAATGAATAACTTAATATTGTACGAATAGCAACCACGATAGCAACAATACCTACAGAATAATAGTCAGGTGCGGTGGTAGTTCCTATAAGATCGGCTGCTATAATGAATTCTAAGCCTAAAATTAAAATACGCCCTAAATCTAGACGAATTTTGTTGATTTTATCACCTTGTGTAGATACCTCTAGAATGAGGTAACAAATATATTGATACACGGCAAATATTATGCCGGATAATATTATTATAATTCCAAAAAAGGAAATTCCATGCTGAATAAGTATTAGAATTTTTTGGATGCTTAACCATATCATCTTTAACTCCTTGGTGCATATTTCCAACGAATACTGAGTAGGTAAACAAACGTAGTATATTACGATCTTTCAACTCTAAAAGCTGCCTTTTGAAGAGAGTATATCTGGGACGCTGCCCACGCGGAAGGAAGGTAAATTGCCTTTTGTCATTTCAATCATTGCTCGACGTGAATTACTAGAATTCATTCCAAACCGGCCAATGGCTTCTATTTGTTCTAAAATATTTCTTTCATAAGTTTCTTCATGAGAAAGATTATATTCAACTGGATCAAAAGTTGCAGAACTTTCTTTACTAAAAGATTCTGTAGAATTTTCTGCCATTAAATGGCGTTGTTTATGAAATTTTGGTGGTTGGCAAAAGAATTGCAAATTTCCGTGACTTGGCTGTCTTTCAATACGTCTTTTGATATCAGTTTCTTCTACCAAACCATTCAGCAATTTTCTACCACTAACACGTTCATCATCAGAACTATAAGTTTGTATTGGAGATTCTTCTTCTGAAAAGGTTTCAAAAAGCGAACCCTTAGTGTCCATTGTTTGAATAGATATTGCCTGACTTTTCTTGCCTCTGATATTTTCTTTATTTTGTGTGGACAACATAAACTCTCGTGTTAACTCAAAAACTTCTCTCTGTCTAAAGAGTGCCATCGCTTCTAGTATATACGTTTTAAAACGGCTACTGCCCGTTCGACATATCTCAAATCCCTTAATTAACCAACCGGTTTTAATAGACCTAAGATATCGATCTATTACCTCAATTAATCCACTGGCATCAGTATAATTCCTTAATAATAAGCTGCGGATATGAGATGCATCAATAGCACGATGAAGTGGAATATCATCAAGGCGTTTAAAACATTTCTCATAACGCAAAATGCCATGCCATTCGATTGCTTGTTTGCATAGCTCTACTTCTAGTGATTTAAATTCGTCGTTCTCATTCTCATAGCTAGAAATCGATAATTTTTTTCTTTTCTTACAGGACATCATGTCTTTTTTACTCCTTTTTTTAATGATCAGTTGATGAATGTTAGATTGATTCTAAAATATAGATCGATGAGGCGGATCCTGTCACCTTTGTTACCTCCTAAGCCTACTCTCTCTCCCAGAAAAGAACTGAGGGAGAGGGGAAATAATAATGAAGAAAATGAAGAGTTTCTTTGCGCACTTAGTTTGGTTTGTGATTCAAAAATGTGGTCGTTCAATTCTTTAAAGCAAATTTTGCTTCTTTTGTAGCTTCACAAAAAACATCTGGTTCCATATCCATATTTTTCAGTAACGCCATGATGTTTTGCATTGAGACTTCTGCTGCCTCAATTTCATTAAGATTTTGTGGCGGTTTTTCTTTTAATTGACATAACAATCGTTTAAATGCAGCGCTTGCTTCAAGAAAGAAACTAGGTTGCATTCCTGTTAGTGGTGCTAATTGGTTAACAGATGATAATTGAAAAAATGTCGCTGAAAGTCCGTGAGAAGAATCACTCAATCTAAGAAGCTTTTTCATACTTGCATTGATATGTTTCAGGTTCGCCAATTTTACGGGATATTCGGCGACTAAGCGATCCCGTAATAGCTCAAATTCCTCTGTAAAAACGCAGCCTGAACTTTTTGCGGCAAATTGCAAGCTTGCAGCAGTCATTGCTGAAATTGAATTCTTAAGAGTCGTAAGTCGTCGCGCCACTATATGTTCTTTATTTTCCTGGCAAACATCAATTAATGAAAACCAACTTTTATAATCCATTACTTGAATACGAAGATCAAAAATTTTTGTATATGACTCTAATAGATCTTGCGACAACAATGCTTTTAAAATAGCCTCTTGTGGTTTCGATAGCTGATGATGCCGCTGTCGCACATTATCTTGACGGGGGTTCAGATCCTCGGCAGACCAGCGCTCACAATAATTCCAAACTAGGCGTTCACAATTCCGCACAACCAATTCTTTTTGAGCTTTATTTCCCCAGCATTGAATCAATTGCCCAAGTCGAATCAACTCTTCACTAGTCGCCAATATTTCATTGATTGCTATAGCAAATGAATTCGTATCTACTCGCTTAACATCCACTAGCTTTTGTATATCTAAAATATTTGGCAAAATACGCTCAAAAACATTACTAGCTTGTTCAGCAATGTTCGCCATGGATTCAATTAATGATTCATTAGTGATGAGATTATGTTCGTTAATAACGGACAGATTCTTATTAAATACGTTGAAAGACAAATCCGGCAACACTGCCTTATCCACTTTCTTCACTTGAGTTAGCGGCGGTGTCAATAAAGAAAATGTTGCTATAGATTCATGTTTTAAAAGTGCATGTTTTTCTTTGCAATAGTCATAGACACGAGGAATTTTATCGCCTAACCAGGGTAAACACATTTCATCTAGAATTTTTATATGGGGCAGCAAAGCCTCATAAACATTATGAAGTTTATTTTTTTGACCGTTGTGTTTTTCAATCGCCTTATTCAGAGCATATGCAATAGCTTTAACAATATCATAAATTTCTTCTATTGTTGCTGCATCAGAATTCTTATTGTAAGTCTGCCAGAGTTTCTGTAGTTCCGAATATACCGGTGAAAAAAGCACTGAATATTGTGGTTTTATGATAATTTCACACAACGTCTTCCAAGAATTGTAAAATATTATTTGATCCGAGCTTGCTTCTGTAGAGTTAATTAAAGTTTCTTGATAATAAGCACGGTGCTCAGCACAATGAGATTTTAAGGTTGTTGTTGAACTTAGAATACCTTTAAACAAAGCCCGTTTTTCTTGGTAAGAAAATTGTGCAGGCTCTTGACTTAATTCTGTGAGTCGTTTGTTTAATAGCACAGGAAGAGAGGAAAACAATGATGCATTTATTAACGCCTCATGCAGCCTCTGAAAAGCTATTTGTTCTGCATGCAAACATAATACTTCTTGCGCTTTTATTTGCAGCAATTTTCGCAGTTGATTTTGCAATGATTGGCTATTTTTTTTAGTGGTAAGAGCCAAAGAAAATTCACCGAGAATAGATAAGGCTACAGCAGGAAACACGGTTTTTTTATTTGCAATATCTTGTAACAAGATAACCATCAATTCATTGGTTTTCTCAGTATAACTTGTTTCTTTTAGCAAAAAGAGTATGTTATTAGCTACTTCAGAAGCATCATTAATATACTTTTCTTCTTTGTCTAAACAATCGGCCACAGTAGGCAAGACGGGTGAATTTTCTGGTATAGTCGTTGTTGCACAGCGGCAACAAGATAAAACCGACTCAAGAGTTATTTCAAATCTATCTATGTCTGACAAATCTTTACGCCCAGATATCTGGGCGGTACCAACTGCTTGATGGTTCTGATATTGTTGGTAAGCATCACTCACATTTTGCAATTGTGCAGTTAATAAACTCACAGCCTCAGCTGTCAAAATATCAGCATCACCGCGCAACACATCACTGACTTCCGCAAGGTATTGCGCTTCTTTCTCTGTTGTTTGCACCAGACGTTTTTGTAATTCTAATAAAAATGTCTGTAACATAGTTTTACTAGTACTCTGGTACCAAGAAAGATTTTCGCGCTCTTTTTGAATAGCGTGAATAGCTTTTTCGATAATTACTCGCTCCTGCTGCAATTGTATGAATTTAGGGTGATGAGTGAATGAGTCTGCATCCAGTCTGAGGACATCCAATCGAGAAATATCAGGTAAAGGAATTTTTAGTTGTGCCAGTACAGCAGCGTATCGATTAAAAAACGTCGAGCGTAAATTGATTCCTTGAAACAATTGTCTTGGTAAAAATCGGGTATCACGAGGAACCCACTGCACGCAGCTCTCCGGCACTACTTGTATTCTGCCATTGCAGTAGTGATTCACTGTACGAAAAACTGGCGTAAGGTAAATATCTCTCTTGAGATAACGTTCTTGAAATAAAGGTAATTTATTGAGCTGTTTTTGTATACCCTCATCAGTTTGTAGCTGTAAAAAGTTAATGGCCTTTTCATACGTGTCACTTGTCATTTCCTGTCGCTGATACATTGGTAGCAAAGGAAGTGGCTTATTAGATGAAGGATCGCTCTTGGGGACAATGAGACCAAAGTCAGCAAGTTTAGAAATTATAAATGCAATACTATCATCATAGGTAACGTCACAAACAGCAAACCCAGCGTTAAGACGAACAAGCAGCGCCCAGGCAATCGCTTCTTGTATCCGTTTGATTTCTGTTTCAATCATGTTAAGCCAATTATTAAATTCTTTTTTCACGTCCGCAGGCATACGCCAGCCCCAAAATTGACGTTCTTTGTTAGCAGTTAAAATATATTGACGGAAAAAAGGTAAAATAGTTTCGATAATGACTAACAGGGCTGGAGAAGAATAACGATGAAAATCACCACCCAACTTGACGGCTTGCATGAAAGTTTGAAAGTTTTTTTTGTCGTTTTTATTTAGCTGTTTTTCCCAGGCTAAATGATTAGTTTTGTCTGCAATGATCGTCATTGCATATGCACGCCATTCATTAGCATCACTAATGGCAGCATTATTTATGCTGGCTTGATAAAACTTTTCAGAACTTATTACTTCCGCATAATAATCATCTTTCAATTGTTTCGGCGGTATGGCTTGTAATTCTAAATCAATTAAGCCCTGTATTGATTGTATAGCAGCGTGGAATTGTTCTTCCCACTCAATTGTTAGAATCAAAGGCGACCATACTCTTGTCTTGTGGTTTTTTTGTTTAAAGTGTTTAAGAGTTGTAAGCATGTTGTGCTCCTAAATGAAATAAAAAAAGAAAAGGAGAAAAAGACAAACACATGCACAGTCATACGGATTACAAAAGAAGCTGAAATCTTCTCTTAAACCAAGAATACCTTCGGAAAAAGTGTAGATATTGAGTCTGAAAACAAACTATGGGTGAGTACGTAGAATAAGGAACGCAAAATGGCAATAACCAAGCATTCTGAAATGGTACAGTATGATGACGAGTGTCTAACATGGCATATCCTTTGCCTAATTTTCTAAGAGTAAACAATCGGGTACTGATTCTAAGATGTGGCTCGATGAAGCGGGTCTGTCACGGTTATCACCCCGACAAAGGTGCACCCGCTTCTTTAATTAGTTATCAGCATCTTTGAAACATCAATAATTTAATTATATAAAAAGTAATATGTTTGTCAATGAAAATATTCTTTAAGCATATAAATCTTTATTCTCATCCTTTCATTTTTACTTGTGCCAAATTTCTCCTAGACGTTCACTACGTCCACAAGTAAATCGATAAAAACGATAGCGGAATGGATTTTTCTGATAATATTTCTGATGAATTTCTTCAGCGGGATAAAAATTGCTTGCCGCTAATATTGGTGTCACTATCTCTTTAAATTTTCCTGATTTTATTAATTGTTGTTTGCTCTCAGCAGCCAGGTTTTTTTGCTTTTCATTACGATAGAAAATTGCAGCACGATATTGATTGCCTTTATCACAAAATTGTCCCTTGATATTCGTAGGGTCAGTGTTATGCCAAAAAATATCTAATAATTTCTGGTAACTAATTTTGCTTGGATCATAAATAATTTGTATCGCCTCGTAATGGCCAGTTTTCCCACGTGAAACTTGTTCATAGGTGGGATTAATGATTCGACCACCGGTATAACCCACGATGGTTTTTTGCACTCCTGGAACTTTATCAAAATCAGCCTGCATGGACCAAAAACTACCTCCTGCAAAAATAGCTTCCTCGTCTGCATCTGCACGGGTCAATATCGGAAATGTCAAAAAAAAGACACTAAGACAGAAAGTAACTAAATAACTGATCTTTTTCATTAAAGATTCCCTATAGTTATAGTGTTTATTATTAGATATCCCTAAAACCCAGCGAGATTAGCTATAATATAGACGGATAATTCTAATCTCGCGACATTATTATAAATTTTATTTTGAAATTAACTATAATGATAGTTAATCTCAATCGTAAGGAGATGATATGAAATTATTTATGCTGCGTATATTAATTTTACCATTGGTCTTTTCTTCTGGTCTTGCTATTGCAGATAGTTACCATAAACCCAGCGAACAAAGTCTTAAACAACATCTTACACCCACCCAATACTATGTTACTCAGAAAAAAGGTACTGAAAAACCTTATGACAATGCCTATTGGAATAATAAAAATCAAGGAATTTACGTTGATATTGTCTCAAAAAAACCTTTATTTAGTTCTAGAGATAAGTATGATTCTAAAACGGGTTGGCCGAGTTTTACTAAACCTTTAGTGACAGGCAATATCAAAACAAAAACTGATAATAGCCAAGGATTTTCTCGAGCTGAGGTATATTCAACACAGAGTCATTCACACTTAGGACACGTTTTTAATGATGGGCCTGCGCCGACGCATAAACGTTACTGTATGAATTCTGCTGCTCTTGAATTTATCCCTTTAAAAGATTTAAAAAAGCGGGGTTATGGTCAGTATGTGCATTTATTTAATAAACACTAAGTCCATACCAATAACTAGACCCTAATAGTAAACTCACCCGTCATTCCTGCCTTCATAGCGGTGGGAAAGCAGGAATGACGACTGGAAATTTATATTTGTGCGGGAATAACTGTATCCCAGTTGCTTTGTAAAGTTTTAAATTTACTAACGCCCATAATTTTTTCTACGATGTTATTCGGATTTTGCTTGAGATCAACGTAAGCAAGCATATCAATTGCATTGGAAAAATTTATATCAAGTCCAAAAGATAAATATTTACAACCTAATGCTTCATATTTTTTAAATAAAATGGGAATACTCTTATTTTCAATTAATTTAATATGATCAGACAGATCTTTAATTGTATTGAAATTTTTTGCTTCCTCTGCAGAAGTAAAATTAAAATCATTAATCGCATTTCTTGGTTTAACCATCTTCGATAAGTTTTGATCAAAACGGTTCTTTAAACAAAAATCAATGATTAAACTTTGAATAATCCCAGCATAAAACTTACTAATAGTCACACAACCTACAATAACTTGATAAGGCGGATGCACAGCAAGCCAATTCAGCACACCACTCCAGATAAGCTGAATACCATTGAATTTTTTTTGTTGTTCTCTTTCAACAAAGAGACGACCTAATTCTATTGCGGGCGCTAGATGATTAAAAAATAACTCGTCATACGAAAATAAACTATTCGTATAAATTCCCTCAAGACCATATTCCTCAATTGTTGTATCAATTGGTGTCAGCCGACATGCAGTGATTAATTGACTATTTATGGTATCCCAGGCAACAATATGAGTATAAATTTCATCATAAATATCTATGTCAATGATTTTCCCAGTGCCTTCACCTACCAACCTAAAATTGTATTCTCTTCTATGGCCAATAAATGTTAAGAGATGTGGGATTTGTTTTGCGGTGGCATAAAACGTTAGATATTGGTTTGTGCTACAGAGTATCTGATTCTTGGGCAAACTTTCTATTTCTTGACAAATGAGACTGTGATTCATAGTGATAACCAATGCTTATTATGAGTTTGTATCTAACAATGAAACCTTCTCAGCTTTTGCTATCGCTAATTTTTCTTTTATTTGAACCCAGCGAGAAACTCCAAAAATTTTCATTAAAATAAAATCAAATACAAGTAGATTTACAATATTTAAATAACCTTTTAAGCGTGTAACAAAGTTTTCTGAAGGAGATCGTAAACTTAAACTAAAACCTCCTTCTTCGTAATAGATGTAATGCCAATAACCTGAGGGCACGAATAATGTTTCTCCAGGTTCTAAGGTACATTCATAACCAACGATATCTTTAAGTTTTGAATAGCGTTTAAAATCAGGATTTCGAATATCTACATTTGTTGAAACTGTGAACGGATGCCTATATAGATAATCGCTATATTTGGGGTCAAATAGCACAATATATCGCTTACCACAAAACTGTGTCAAAAAAAGATGCGACAAATCAGCGTCATAATGAATATCAACATGCGCCCCTTTCCCACCAAAAAATACAAATGGATATTTTGTTAAATATTTCTTCACCAGTGACGGGTAAGAAAAATCTTGGCATAATTGTGGAGCTTTCTTATAAATATTAAATAAAAACATGCGTAGCTTTGTTTCATTTTTCTCAACCAGATCTAAATAGTCAGTAAAACGCATTTTTTTATCGGTTTTGAGGTAGCCAACACCCTCATTAGCAAATGCTTCAGCATAAAGCGGTACCACCATATCACCGGCAACTTTCTTTAAATATTCAAAATTCCATTTTTCCTTCGCTGGCCAATCTTTGCAAAAATCTTGCAAAATAACCGGTCGAAGCTTCTTTAAATATTCCGACTGAAAATTTTCTTTTGTTAAATTAGGGCATCTATCAATTGCTGTTAATTTTAATTTGTCCATTGAGTTTCATTCTTGACTAGGATTGCAGGAAAAACTTCCTAAACTGATGGTTGTTTGTCTTAAAAAATCTATCAAACTTTGTTGCTTAGACACTTTATCCAATTCATTGTACCTTATAATCTCACCCACATGCAGTTTTATCACTGTGCCAGATTTATTAAAAAACTCATGTAATAATCTGAATGTACCTAATTTTAGATGAATACACTTTAATAAGTAAAATAAAATACTATTTCGCCCTTCAAAGTAGATAGGCAACACATTTGCTTTTGTTCCTTTAATTAACCGTTCAATGGAACTTGGCCAAGGCCCTTCAATAATCTTCATTTTCGATAAGCTAAAATTGGCGACATCCCCTGCGGGAAAAAGTATCATCGTATTACCATTTTTTAGCCAGTTAAACGCCTGCTTAAGCGGCGTTAGATTTCGCTTAATTGATACTGCGTTATCATACGGATCGATTCCAATAATATCTTGTTTGATTCGTTCCGCTATCGACGAAAGCATGTAGTTTGCCATAATTTTAAAATTTAACCCATTTTTTTTGGCAACACCACCTAAAATTAATCCATCAATAATACCAAAAGGATGGTTAGAAATTATTACTAGAGGTCCGGCTGTCAACTCTTCTTGCTGGAAAGCCCCTTTTACATCTACTTTTATGTTCAGTGCGGTTAACCATTTGTCATAAATAGAGGCCTCTCGCTCATCAACAACCACCATTTTATCCAAGCGATCTAATTTGTACACACCCGCGCCATATCTTATCAGAAAATTAGATAGATTAGTCAAATAGTTACGGCTTTTATCCGACTCAACCCCCGAATCCAGTACTGGATTCATTCTTACTTTTTTATCATTTTCCATAGAGTACAACTCTTAATTAAATTTATACCCGCGGCTTGCCGCCGAGATTTTCATTAAGGCTATTTGCCAAAGTCAAAGTCGTTAAGCTTAACAACACTTAACCAGCGGGTAAACATATCTTGTCTTTATTTGCACTAGATTGTTTAAAATTTGATTAAAATATAAAAATGTCGTGCCAAAATCCAAAATCTGGCTTCAAATGGCTTATTTCAACGTTAGTTATGGATAAATTGGTTTTTAGCTGTAAATTCTCAGTCACTCAATGCGAACCCACCGTCATTGTGAGCCCCACGCTTTTTGCTTTTGTGGGGCGTGGCAATCCAGGCCTTAGACTTTTAATAAGGCAGCTTGGATTGCTTAATCGCAAAAGCAGCTTCTCGCAATAACGGCAATGGAAAGTTACATATTATCAATATATTAAAAGCTTTATCCATAACTCACATTAAGTTTTGCAAGAAGTTGAATATACTTCTAAGAAAGACCTTTCTATAATAGGTTTATTTTCGTCTCGACAATAGTCTGCATTTTAGCTAATGTTATGATTTGAGTATTAACGTGTTGGAGGCCTCATGACTCAACTCAAGAGTCGTATTACGAGTAATAATTCCGGGGCTATTTATCGTTATTTCTCGAAAGCTCTCAATGATAAACAAATCTTTCCAATAGAAGATGATCCAACACACCATTATGTCATTACGCGTGCTTTTAACCCTTTAATGGCGCATCGTGGCAGCAAAAAGGATTCCGTTTTCATTAACCAATTACAGGCGTGGGTTGATACCTATATCGATCAAACACTATGGGAGCTATGTTTAAAGACTATCCGGGATAAAAACGAGCATAAAAAAAACCAATTATATACCTTAAATTTGTCTTACAAAGCTTATCAAGTAATTAGTAAATATGCTAAAAAAGCCGGTCTTTCGATTGAGCATGCAATTGAACAAGCTGCTCGAGCAGAATTAGCTAGACTGAGTTCCAAAACACCGCTAGAAAGTACCCTTTCTAATACAAGTGAATAACTTCAAAATTCTCCCCCTCATCCTAACCTTCCCCCCCAAAAAAAAGTGGGAGGGAGAAGGGAATATTAATATACAAATTCGTGGGGATACATCAGATTCCGGGGAGCTGGCAGATGATTTTCAAATATACAGCCATCATTATGGCATGTAGATTTATTTGACACAAAAAGACATTTCTGGCATCTTTTCTTGTGTATAACACTATCACTTTCAAGACAGGTCTTTTGCTACATAAAGAGTAAAATAAAAGCAAACGTGAAATAATTGGGGATATCTTATGAACTATTTTAATACAGTAAAATTTTTCGCCTTGCTTTTTACTAGTTTTTTCACGTTCATAACAACTTGTTATGCAGAAAATCAAATACAAACTGTTATGGCGCCGGTGAGTAGTTTGATCTCAAATATCCAAAAAACTATTGCTGAGGTAAAAGCAAAAACTGCAATCCCTGTGCTTTTCCCAACTACCATTCCGGTTAATTCAAAGCAAAAAAAATACTTTGCAAGTAGTGATTTATCTCAAGCAAATCAAGGGAATAGTTACACAATCAATATTGATTCAACTAAAGACTGTCATGGGATACATTACTGTAATCTTGGTTATGTTAGCGCAAAAAAAGACGCTAATTGGCAATTATACTCTGATATGGCTAATAAAAACATTACTGTTCCAATCACATTAGCTCATCATATAAAAGGTTACTTCACGCCTGGACATGCAATGGGAGATTATTTTCCAGCAAATATTCAATGGAAAGAAAATGATGTGCTTTATACTATCAGTTGGGATACAACGGATACTGTTATCCTTAATATGGCTAATTCAGCAATAAAACAGGGTCCAAATTAGAACCCGGATCTTATTTGACTTCTACTCGTTTGAGTTTGCTCTATTTCATCCACGGGACTTGTATTTGTTTTAGAGTGTACTAGCTTATTCAATCGACTGCGGTTTATTTGAGTTTTTACTAAATCATCTACAGGTTCATTATTTACTTGATTACCGGTAGGTAAGTTTTTTTCAGCGGCCTTAAAAAGTCTCATCCACTGTTGAGAGTTATCGGCTGTGATATTATTTCTGTTTAAATAAGAATCAACCCGAGCTTTTTGATTGTTATTGCTTACCATAATCATTTCCTCCTACTAATCACTTACCTTGCTCTAATTTTAACCTAATAAAACTGTAGCTGATGTAATTGAAAGAGTAGCATGCTTTTAATATGCACAACGAGAGACAAAATACTATAGTCTTGTAATACTTGTCTTTATCCTGATTAGGAGTTTCTTAGTAAAACTTACAGATAACATCAACTCTTAACTTTCGACTATTTTCTATCCAAATAACGCTTTACTGATTATTTTTGTTAGTGCTTGTATATTCTGAATTTTTTTTGGAGCTACGAAAATAGTATCATCCCCCGCAACTGTCCCAAGTATATCTAATGTTTTATGCAAATCGAGTAATCGAGCCACTAATTCTGCAGAGCCCGGCGAAGTATGGATAACAATTAAAGTCTCATTATTATCAATTCCTAGCACCAATTGACTGAGCGGAATTTTAGGTTCAATGACTGCCAATTCAGTTGGCAACCGATAAACTGTTTGCTTGCCTTCATTAAGTTTAATAGCACCAATTTTGTGTAATAATCGAGAAATCTTGGTTTGATTAACTTTAAACCCTTGTTTCAACAACTCTGCTTTAATTCCTTCTTGAGTTTTGACTGCTCCCTTTTGAAGTAATTCTTGCGTAGCTGTTAGTAGCGCAGCTTTATCAGAGTTTGAACTAGTTGGTTGACTCATAGTTATTTAGACAATTTTTACTTTGAACAATATAAAATTAAATGATTGTAATGTAAGTTAGAGTAGATTGCTTTTTATACCGTAATACCCTTACTTTGACATTACTTTTACTATTAATAAAATAATAACATAGAGAGGATCATTCAGCTAGTCAGCACGAAGTTTTTAGTTTCTGCAATAGCCCTAAAATCAAGCAGTAATTAAAGTCCCCACTCCTTCATCGGTGAAAGTTTCTAACAACAAACTATGCTGCATTTTTCCATCCAATATATGCGCAGAGGAAACCCCTTGTTCAATTGCTTGTACACAGGATTGCAATTTTGGAATCATGCCGCCCGAAATATCGCCCTCTTGCAACCATTGTTTTATAATTTTCATTTTTACTGAGTTCAAACGAGTCATAGGATCATTTACATCGGCATATACACCATTCACATCACTCAATATAATTAATTTTTCAGCTGCTAGCGCGCCGGCCAAAGCACCTGCAGCGATGTCTGCATTAATATTATAAATTTGTCCTTGGCTATCCACCCCAATAGGTGCAATAACAGGCACAAAACCTGCTGCTAACAAAGTGGTTATTAATGTCGTATCTATTCCGACAATATCTCCTACAAATCCCAAATCAGTTTCTATTAAAACATCTTCTTTGGAGGTGAATTTTTGAACCTGCAAAAAAGCAGAATCTTGTCCTGATAAACCAACTGCCTTTACACCTAACTGATTTAAAGCCCCTACTAATGTTCCATTGATTTTACCTACTAAAACCATTTGCACAATTTCCATGGTACTGGCATCGGTAACCCGTTGCCCATTGGAAAATTGCGTAGGCACTTCTAAACGGCCACACATTGTTGAAATTTCTGGACCGCCGCCATGAATGATAATTGGCTGTATGCCACAAAAATGCAATAAAGCAATATCTTGCATTATTTTTTGCATTTGAATTTCATCAGCTATTGCCGCCCCACCGCATTTCACCACAAAAGTTTTGCCACAAAAACGACGAATATAGGGAAATGCTTCAATTAAATGAGAGACTCGATCAATACAGGGATGCATAATTTAACTCCTATACGATGCGTTGATAGTGATGTATTCATGACTGAGATCACAACCCCAAGCCGTAGCTTCGGCATTTCCAACGCCTAAATTAACTTTAAAAACCACGTTTTTCTCCGCTAAAAGTTTTTCTGCGATAATTTCATCAAACAGTAAGGGCGTTCCATCTTTTAATAATGCAAGATGTCCTAACTTTATATTTAATTGATTAGGGTCAAGTGTTGCACCAGAGGCCCCTAAAGCACAAGCAATACGACCCCAGTTAGCATCTCTACCAAAAGTAGCAGTTTTGACCAAGGGCGAGCGGCAAACTGCACGAGCGGCTAGACGTGCGTGTTCTTCCGTTTCTGCACCCTTCACTTGCACTTCAATCAGTTTGGTTGCGCCCTCTCCGTCTTGAGCGATTTCTTTTGCAAGAAACGTACAAACGAAAGAAAGTCCGGCACAGAAAATTTGCCAATTAGGATCATCGATTGAATCGATAGGTTTATTTTGCGCCATACCACTGGCAAGGATTAGTGCCATATCATTGGTAGAGCTATCACCATCAACAGTAATCATATTAAAAGAAGCTTGTGTTATTAGACTTAGCGCTTGTTGCAAAGCTGCTTGACTGATGGCGACATCAGTCGTAATAAACGCGAGCATGGTCGCCATGTTAGGGTGAATCATGCCTGACCCTTTAGCAATACCACCGATACGGATCGTTTTATTACCGCACTGCATTTCTATGGCGACTTTTTTAGAATAAGTATCTGTGGTCATAATCGCTTCTGCTGCTTCATTACCAGAGGATGCCATTTTTGGGATCGCTGCTTTTATGCCTTGAGTAATTTTTTCTATGGGTAAGGTTACTCCAATAACCCCAGTACTCGCTACCGCAACGCGATTAATAGGCAGTTGTAACTTAGCTGCCGTTGTTTCTGCCATTTCTATTGCGTGTTGCATGCCTAATGGCCCAGTACAAGCATTAGCATTGCCACTATTCACTACAATAGCTTGCAACATACCTTCTTTAATATGCTGTTCTGTCAATAACACTGGAGCCGCCCTAACTTGATTGGTAGTAAAAACACCCGCAGCAACTGCAGGTTGCTGACAATAAATAACCGCAAGATCCAGTTTTTGGGAATTTTTTCGAATCCCGGCATGCACGCCGGTAGCTAAAAAGCCTTTTGGCGCACAAATACTGTTGTTAATGAGTTTGAACATAAATAATTCCTCGTTTCAGTAGGGGCTTTTGACAGACCCTATCTGGTCATTATGGAAAAATAGCTGCATTGCCATAAAGTCCTGTAGTCTCAGGTAATTGATACATAAGATTCATATTTTGAATTGCTTGTCCGGCCGCGCCTTTAATTAAGTTATCGATCACACTGATCACTATGAGGCGCTGTGTGCGTGAATCAACACGCAGTCCAAGATGGCAATTATTCGTGCCTCGAACGTGGGTAATTTGGGGTATTTGAGTAGGCGGACAAACTCTAATAAACTTTTCATGCTGATAAAATTCTTGGAAAACCGCCTGAACTTCTTCCTGCTCTAGGGGCTCGATTAATTTAAAATACGCGGCCGTTAATAATCCTCTTGCCACCGGGATCAAATGGGGGGTAAATTGAACGGTGATTGCTTGACCGGCAATTAAGCTCAGTTCTTGTTCGATTTCAGGAGTATGTCGATGCAAGCCACCAATCTGATACGGTGAAAGGTTTTCTGCTGCTTCACAATAATGACTCTGCAAAGCCAGTGAGCGCCCTGCGCCCGATATGCCTGATTTTGCATCGAAAATACATTCATTAGGCGCAATAATTTTTGCTTTTAGTGCCGGTAGCGTCGCTAAAATTGCAGCTGTTGGATAACAGCCAGGATTAGCAATAAGTTTCGCTTGAGCAATATTTTCTTTTTCACCTTTTTCCGGTAACCCGTACACTGCCTGTGCTAACAAACTTGTTGCAGCTGCTGGTTGTTGATACCACTGTTGATAATCAAGGGGATTATGCAAGCGAAAATCAGCGCCCAGATCGATAACTTTTTTTCCTTCTGCTAACAATAAAGTGGTGAGTTCGCTGGCATGGCCATGGGGTAAAGCAAGAAATATCACATCACAATTTTTCGCTAATGCTGCCGGATCAATTTTTTCCCCGTGAAGATCGGTGACACCGGTTAAGTGTGGGAAAATATCCGCTATTTTTTGTCCGGCATAAGATTCAGTTGCAGCATAAGTCACTGTAGCTACTGGATGCTGTTGTAACAATCTTAGTAACTCAACACCGGTATATCCGGTCACGCCAACAATGCCTGCTTTGATAGTTTTGTTTGTCATATTATTCTCACCTTCGTAGGTTGGGCTGAGTGTTTGTTACGAAGCCCAACGCATATTTTGTTGGGTCGTAAAACTTGTCCCAGCATGTTTTTAGCTGGGAAACACTCAGACCAACCTACTACTTTTATGCTTTCCTAAAAAATTTGCTTTTTATCTATGTTTGAATAATAATACATGAATACGAATATTTATTCAACATAGCAGAAGGCAATGACATGAAACATTCAGGCATTTTAGTTTTAGCTGATGGAACTCTTTTTGAAGGAGTCGGTATCGGGTGTCCAGGTCATGTATCGGGTGAAATTATTTTTAATACGGCACAAACCGGTTACCAGGAAATCCTGACTGATCCATCCTACCTTGACCAAATTATCGTTTACACCCAACCTCATATTGGGAATGTGGGAGTAAATCCCTCAGACATGGAATCGGATCGGGTCTGGGCAAAAGGTGCGGTGATGCGGAGTTTTTCTCATAGTATGAGTAATTGGCGAGCGAAAGAAACCCTCGAAAATTTTTTAAAAAAACAACAGGTCATTGCCATTAGTGATATTGATACCAGAGCGCTAACCCAACACATACGGACGCATGGTAGTCAACCTGCTTGTATCATGATAGGGAATCCCGATGCAGAACAAGCATTACATTTTGCCCAGAATTTTCCCAGTTTAGCTGGAAGAGATTTGGTCTCTGAAGTCACCACGGATAAACCCTATTCCTGGCATACCAACAGTTGGTTAACTGGGTTAAAAGAACTGTATTTTCCCGATAATTCTGCTGATTATCACATCATTGTCTATGATTTTGGCGTTAAAAGAAGCATTTTAAACGCACTACTTGATCGCGGCTGTCATGTGACGGTGGTCCCTGCTAATACTAAAGCGAAACAAGTACTAGCTCTCAAACCCGATGGCATTATTTTGTCTAATGGGCCAGGCGACCCAGCTGCTTGTGGTGCCATTATCGCAACCATACAAGAGTTGCTAAAACATGCCATACCCATCATGGGGATTTGTCTAGGACATCAACTGTTAGCGTTAGCTAGTGGCGCTGCCACCAAAAAAATGGCATTTGGTCATCATGGTGCCAATCACCCCATTCTTTCTTTAAAAACCGGCGCAGTGTCTATTAGCAGTCAAAATCATGGTTTTGTCGTGACTGAAGAAAATTTACCGGCTTCATTGCGTATCACTCACCGCTCCCTGTTCGATCAAACTATCGCTGGCATTGAACGAATAGATGTTCCAGCGTTTAGCTTTCAAGGTCACCCTGAAGCAGGTCCGGGGCCCATGGAATTAATATCATTATTTGATCACTTCATCTCATTAATAAAGGTGTCTTATGCCAAAGCGAGCTGATATTAACACCATTTTGATTATCGGCGCTGGCCCCATAGTGATTGGTCAAGCCTGCGAATTTGATTATGCAGGCACCCAAGCGTGCAAAGCCCTCCGGGAAGAAGGTTATCGGATTATTTTAGTCAATTCTAATCCTGCCACCATTATGACTGATCCTGATATTGCTGATACGACTTATATAGAACCGATTACCGTTGAATCACTTAAGTACATTATTGCTAAAGAACGTCCACAAGCTTTATTGCCTACTTTAGGTGGTCAAACTGCATTAAATTGTAGTTTGGATTTAGCAAAAGCCGGCATTTTAGCGGAATATGATGTGGAGCTGATTGGTGCTTCTGTTAAAGCCATAGAACTTGCCGAAGATCGATCTTTATTTCAAAACTTAATGAAAAGCATTAATTTGCAAGTACCCAACGCTATTAAAGTACACAATATGACACAAGCCCTGGCAGCTCTTGAAAGCATGCCACTACCTATTGTCATACGTCCTTCGTTTACTTTAGGTGGTTCAGGAGCCGGAATTGCTGCAACATTAGAAGAATTTACTCACTTATGTGAACGTGCTTTTGCTACATCACCTAGACAAGAACTGTTATTAGATGAAGCATTAGTAGGCTGGAAAGAGTTTGAACTTGAAATCATACGCGATAAAAAAGATAACTGTATTGTCGTTTGCGGCATAGAAAATATTGACCCGTTGGGTATACATACCGGTGATTCAATCACGGTTGCACCGATTCAAACCTTGACTGACAAGGAATACCAGATCATGCGCCAAGCGGCATTTGCTGTATTACAAGCAGTAGGCGTAGACACCGGTGGTAGCAATGTACAGTTTGCTGTGCACCCGCAAACCGGAAGAATGGTTGTTATTGAAATGAATCCGCGAGTATCCCGGTCATCAGCGTTAGTTTCTAAGGCTAGTGGTTTTCCTATCGCAAAAATTGCCGCCAAATTAGCCGTGGGTTATACCCTTGATGAATTGAAAAATGATATCACTGGCGATCAATTACCCGCTTCTTTTGAACCTAGTCTCGACTATGTGGTCGTCAAAATACCGCGTTTTAATTTAGAAAAATTTGCCGGTACTGATCCTATGCGAGGACCACAAATGCGATCCGTCGGCGAAGCCATGGCTATTGGACGCACTTTTCCTGAAGCATTGCAAAAAGCGATGCGAAGTCTTGAAATTGATCAAGATGGTTTCGGTGATCTCTATGCACAGTGCGATCACCCAACCCTAATAAAGACTTTGCACGAAGCCGGGCCGACTCAGCTGTGGGCTATTGGTGAAGCATTCAGACGACAAATGAGCATGTCTGACATTCTTCAGTTGACTCACATTGATCCTTGGTTTTTAGAAAATATAAAGGCAATTATTCAAACCGAAACTAATGTGGCAGCCAACAACCTCGATAATATTTCACCCGAATTATTAAAATCCTATAAAAAATTAGGTTTTTCTGATCATCGATTAGCCGTATTATTACAATGTTCCGCGGAAAAGCTAACTACTCTAAGAAAACAATGGCAAATAAATCCGGTCTACAAACGGATTGATAGTTGTGCCGGTGAATTTACGACCTCAACGGCATATCTCTACAGCACTTATGAACAATATTGTGAAGCTAAGCCTACTTCACAGCCTAAAATGCTTATTATTGGCAGTGGCCCAAATCGAATTGGCCAAGGCATTGAGTTTGACTATTGCTGTGTTCAAGCAGTCAAAACTCTGCGAGCAAAAGGCTACGAAACCATTATGGTCAATTGTAATCCTGAAACCGTCTCTACCGATTACGATATGGTAGATAGACTGTATTGCACTCCTTTAACACTAGAAGATGTCCTCGAAATAATCGCGCTTGAAAAACCCTTAGGCGTATTTGTGCAATATGGTGGGCAGACACCGTTGCAACTTGCTGACGGACTTGCAGCAGCTGGTGTTCCTTTGTTGGGAGTGGATATTTCCGCTATTGAAATCACAGAAGATCGCCAAAAATTTCAGCAGTTAGTGCAAACCTTACATTTAAAACAACCCAAAAATCACTGTGTTTATCAGGTGAATGAAGACCTGGAAGCTTTAGATAAACTTAACTTTCCACTGATTGTTCGTCCTTCTTTTGTCCTGGGTGGCAGAGCTATGGCTATTGTTAATAATTCTAGTCAATTACAGGATTGTTTAGCCCAGGCATTCTTGGTAAATGATAAACATCCGATATTAGTAGAAGAATTCTTACAAAATGCCATTGAAGTAGATGTAGAAGCCATTGCTGATGGAATAGACGTATTCATTCCTGGCTTATTAGAGCATATTGAAACTGCCGGAGTGCATTCCGGTGATTCCGCGTGTATCACACCACCCGTTCAATTAACTTTGGCAATGCAATTAGCCATCAAACAAGAAGTTTCGCAAATCGCAAAACACCTTAATTTACGAGGTGTTTTTAACGTGCAGTTTGCCATACAAAATAATGATATTTATATTTTGGAAGTTAATCCGCGCGCTTCTAGAACACTGCCTTTTTTGTCTAAAGCAACTGGTTTGCCATTAATACACATAGCCACTTGCTGTGTCCTTGGTGAAACATTGGCTAGTCAAGGCATTAAGTTAGCCCCTGAATTGCCGTGTTTTTATGTGAAAGAAGCGGTTTTACCGTTTGCAAAATTTCCTAATGCCTCTGCTCTCTTAGGTCCTGAAATGAAATCTACTGGAGAAGTGATGGGTATTGGCGCCACGCCAGAAGAAGCTTATGCAAAAGCACAAATTGCAGCAGGTAATCACTTACCTCAGCCGGGAATAGTTTGGTTAATCGCCTCTGACCTGAAGGCTCCAGAATTATCTCCTCTCATAACCAAATTAAATGCCTTAGGTTTTGTTATCTGTAGCGAATTTAATGCGATTAATAGCGCCATACAAAAAAACCATCCGCTGCAACAACAAGCAAATGACGTGGAAGAAACAAACTTGCCGTCTTTATCAGAATTAGCTAGCCCTTGTGTGCTGATTATCGCCTTGACTGATAATGCCCATCCGGATGCTTTTGCGACCCAAGCACTTCGCTTTGCCATTGACCATAGCATTTGCCATGTAACTTCCTTGCCCGCAGCGCAACTGTTACTCGGTGCACTAGAAACTTTTTTGACTACGGATTATTCTTCAACCTCCGTACAAAATCTTTATCAGCAACAAAAACATTTGCAACCGACCAAGCACCTGCTCACTGGCGAAGAATTATCGGCTGAACAAATACAAAATCTTTTAACCACAGCGATTGCGCTCAAACAGAAACGATCCCAAAATCTGTACGGCACTGAATTGAAAGGTTATCATCTTGCTCTATTATTTGATAAGCCTTCATTTCGAACTCGATGCAGTTTTACTATCGCTATGCGTGAACTAGGCGGGGAAGTGATTGAAAGTGTTTCAGATACGCGGAAAACAGAATTACCTACTGATCAAGCCCAGGTGTTAAATGGCTACTGTCAAGCTATTATGATCCGTACTCATCAGGATAGTATTCTCGAGGAAATGCGACAAGTATCGCAAATACCTATCATTAATGGTTTATCGGATTGGCATCATCCATGCCAAATCTTTGCCGATTTATTAACTCTTTTAGAAATATTCGGCTCTTTATCTGGCTTAACCCTAACCTACATTGGTGATGGGAATAATATTTTGCATAGTTTATTACTATTAGCACCTCAGCTAGGAGTTAATGTTCACTACTGTTGTCCACCTACTCGCGGACCTGATGCAACGATACTGGCGCGAAGTTTGGCCCGCACCACGCAACATACAGGTCAAATTCAAGCTTTTTCTAGTCCTGAAACAGCGGTAGTTAACGCCCATGCTATTTATACCGATGTATGGACCAGTATGGGCTTTGAAGAAAAATCTGCCGATCATTTATTTAACGGCTTTCAGGTTAATGAGCACTTAATGCAAAAAGCCCTGCCGCAAACTGTTTTCATGCACTGCTTACCTATGAATCGTGGTCAAGAGGTTAGTGATACCTTGCCCGATCTGCCTTGTTCGGTTATTTTCCGGCAAAGCGAAAATCGGTTGCACGTACAAAAAGCATTACTTTTATATTTACTTAAAGGAGTTTAACTATGGTTAAAAAAGTTATCCTAGCCTATTCTGGTGGTCTTGATACCTCTTGCTCTATCAAATGGTTACAAGAAAATTATGGTTATGAAGTCATAGCCGTCACTATGGATGTTGGCGAAGGTAAAGATCTGTTACCGATTCAAGAAAAAGCTTTAAAAATTGGCGCAAGTAAATGCTATATTCTGCCATTACAAGATCGTTTTGCCACCGACTTTTTACAGCCAGCTCTGCAAGCTAATGCTTTATATGAAGGAATTTATCCTTTGGTCTCTGCTTTATCTAGACCATTGATTGCGCAATCGCTAGTGGAGATTGCGAAGAAAGAAAATGCCGTTGCAGTAGCGCATGGGTGCACAGGAAAAGGCAATGATCAAGTTCGCTTTGATGTCGCCATTCACACCTTAGCGCCGCATCTACAAATTATTGCGCCCGCTAGAGAAAACCCTATGCCGCGTGAAGATGCGATTACTTATGCAAAACAACACGATATTCCATTGCCTATCGATCTGGAGAATCCCTTTAGTATTGATCAAAATCTTTGGGGCAGAAGTTGTGAATGTGGCGTGTTAGAAGATCCCTGGGCTGAACCTCCGGAAGCTGCTTACGCTCTGACAAAAAGTCTCATCAATGCTCCGGACACAGCTGAAGAAATTACGATTGGATTTGAACAAGGCATTCCGGTTTCTCTTAATGGTCACCCAAAAACATTAACGACGCTAATCACTGAATTGAATGAGCTTGCTGGTGTGCACGGAATTGGTCGGATTGACCATATTGAGAATCGATTAATTGGCATTAAATCGCGTGAAGTTTATGAAGCTCCAGCAGCGCTCACACTCATTACGGCTCATCGTGCTTTAGAAGCAATTACACTGGTTCGAGAAGTCGCTCATTTTAAACCTCTAATAGAACAACGTTTTACTAACCTAATATACGAAGGTTTATGGTTTTCTCCATTGCAGACAGCGCTATATAGTTTTATTCAAGATACTCAGCAGTCAGTTACCGGTAATGTTAGACTGAAACTTCATAAAGGCCATGCAATCGTTGTTGGGCGAGCCTCACCACATTCATTGTATATTGAAAATTTAGCAACTTATGCTGCAGCTGATCAATTTGATCATCAGGCAGCACTTGGCTTTATCAAATTATGGGGTTTACCAACTCAAACTTATCAGCTCGTTAATAAGAGTATTAAGGAAGATTAGGTGATTTTAATGACGTATTGAAATATATTTTAATAGGTTTTTTATAGTAACTATCCAATTATGCGTAATCTTATATTAGTCGTTGAAGATGAAGAACCTATTCGAGATATGATCAAGCTAGCGCTTGAGTTGGCAGGTTTTGATGTAAGCCTTGCTGCACAGGTCAGTGAGGCTAACCATTTGCTTGCAAACAAGATCCCCGAACTTATTCTTCTTGATTGGATGCTACCCGATATCAGTGGCATTGATTACATTACGCAATTGAAACGCAATTCTATTACAAAAAATATTCCTATCATTTTATTAACTGCAAAAGCGGAAGAAGAAAGCAAAATTAAAGGTTTAGAAACTGGCGCTGATGACTATGTCACTAAACCTTTTTCTCCACGCGAGTTAGTTGCTCGTATTAAAACAGTCTTGCGCCGAGGCCTTATTGCAACTCCAGAAGGAATATTAACTCTGGCTGGATTACAGTTAAATACGAATACCCAACAAGTTACTATTCATCAGCAAGCCATTGCTTTATCACCACTGGAATTTCGTTTGTTACATTTTTTTATGAAACACCCTAATCGAGTCTATACTCGTAATCAATTACTGACACATATTTGGGGCGACCACATTGAGGTTTTTGAGCGTACCGTGGATGTTTGTATTCGGCGCTTAAGAATTATCTTAGCTAAACATAACGTAGGCCATGTGATTAAGACAGTTCGTGGAACAGGTTATATATTTTCTGATTCTCATGCCAACATCAACTAGAAATGAACAAATATTTGCTGATGTGTTGCCAAATGCAATCATTGCATTAAATAAAACTGGTAATTTTTTATGGTGGAATAAAGCTGCTGAAAAATTATTTGCTCTTCTCAAACAAACAACAAATATTGCAGAACTCATTGCCCCAAATTATTTCCAACTTTATTTAGCTGACTCTCAAGAAAAATTATTTGAGATGGAATTAGCCTCAAAAGAACGAATCGCTATTTCTTTTGTTCCTTATGGAAAGAAAAATTATTTATTGATTGCTCACAATATCACTCATGTCCATCATTTAGAAATTATGCGACAAGATTTTGTCGCTAATCTTTCTCATGAATTGCGTACGCCACTAACAGTTATTCATGGCTATATCGAAACATTAATGCAAGAAGATATTTCTGATCACGACCAGCAACAGAAAATTTATGCGCAAATCTACCAGCAAAATATACGCATGGAAAGATTAGTCGCAGATTTATTGTTATTATCGCGGCTTGAAACAGAACAGCCACACGAAGAAAAAAAACGTCCAGCCAATGTAGCAACTCTAATTAAAACCATTTGTAACGAAGCCCGCGTTTTAAGTGGTAAAAAACACCATCATATTCATTGCGAAATTAACGAGAAGTTATTAATTTATGGTAATGAATCGGAATTACATAGTGCATTTTCCAATCTCATCTTCAATGCGGTTCATTACACTCCCGCCAATGGCAGCATTTTTGTCACTTGGGCTTATAAAGACGATAAACCTTGTTTGCAAGTAATTGACACGGGGATTGGCATCGCTTCTCTGCATATTCCACGAATAACTGAACGATTTTATCGTGTTGATAAAGCTCGTTCCCGAGCAAGCGGCGGCACTGGTCTAGGCTTGGCCATAGTAAAACATGTTTTATTACGACATCATGCTCAGTTAAAAGTTACCAGCACTTTAGGTAAGGGAAGCTGTTTTATGTGTTTTTTTCCCAAAGATAGCATTGTCAGTGACAGTAACGCCGATACTTTACAATAGACTTCTAATGAATTTTGGGGTTGGTGGATTACAGCAAAAGCCGTGCGCCCCTACATTCTTCGAAACAAATCCCCCCGCCGCGCAAACAACAAAAAACACGCGGCGACCCCCTTTACAAAGGGGGTGTTCCTTAGCTTAAAATATGGCGCAACGTCATTTTTTCCTTAAAACTAACCAAACTCTTGTGCCAACATTCTTGCTCCCACAGCAATAATCGTATGTGCCTTACTGGTTGGGTGAAGAAAATTAAAGAAAATAAAATTGTTAGGATCTTGCTGAGGAAAATTAGGTGGACGACAAGCAATTTCCTGATTATTTGGGAATCCATTAATCGTTGGTGGGAAACCATAGAGGGCAGGATTTGCGACTACAGTCTGTAACAAAAACGATGGATCCCAAACAAGCACTTCAGTATCAGGATGACTCAATTTGAAAAATATAAGAGGAGCACCTTGACTAGGTACATTAACTGGAGAAAATAGCGCTTGATTCCATGCAATGGAAGCCGCTGACACAGCTGCTTGCTGCTGATGCAATGAACCGACTAATAATAAACTCAGGCTAGTATCCGTACTGCTTGCGATAGGAGCAAGTGCAATATTCGGTACACCGATAATTAAGAAATGACGAGCACCAACACTATATAAATTGACTAACATTCGTAGAATATTATTCATTCCTTGCGCAACCACAATGCCTGGGTCTATGCGTAAAGCCGGATTAGGATTAAAAATACGATCTAAAATATCATTGGCGCCTACCCAAATAACATATAAGGCATTGGGATCAGCTCTAGTGTTAGTCGCAGCAAGTCTATAAAGGTAACTTCCAGGAACGGGAGCAGTTGGAAGGCCTATTTGTTGGTAAAGAACATTGGTTGTTTCACTCCCAACCACAGCAAAATCATTGCCTCCAAACTTTGATGCTGTCGCAAAAAAACCTTGGCTATTGATATTCGCCCAAGTGTTGCCGGCATTCAGCCCAGTGAGACTCGTTACTGGGGCATTAACTTCGACACAAGGGACGGGTGGATTTGCAACAAAATTACCAATATCCGTCAAACTATCGCCAAAAAAGATAATATTACTAAACCCCGGCAACGCTGCATTTGCCAAAGTGCAACTAAGTAACAGCAACAATATAACAGCACTATGCAGCATTTTTCTTAGCATATTTTTTCTCCGTATAGTTACCGCATTTTTTTGTTTTCCGTGAATGTCGTTATCCTGAGGAGCGTTTTTTGCGACGAAGGATCTCCTGGAGATCCTTCGCAGACCAGAAAGCAGGCCTGCTCAGGATGACAACGTGTGCAATGTCATCAACCAAAATTATAATTTAATTGCACGCCATATAAGTTTGCATGACCAGAATAATCAGCCACTAATTCTTGAGAAAATCCTTTTGCAGGACTAAAAGTCTTATCGATTGAGGAATCTTTAAAAAAGACATGGGAATAACTAAGATCCACATTAAACCGCTTGGTAAATTTAAAATTCGCGCCAATATCTGCCCAATATCGATCACTGTCAGGAATACGCGCATCACGAAATTGCTCAGAAACAGGACTACCATCAAAGGCCACACCCGTTCGAATTAACCATCGTGGAGTAAGTTGAATACTTTGACCAAGAGCAAAACGCCAAGTATTGTGATAATTCAGCTGCAATGTTGAAGGAGGCAAATTTCGGTTGGCTGGGGTATTTTGATTAACAATAGGATTGCCAGAAAAATTGAGCACAATCTTCTGCACACTATTCCAATGGATAAATTCGGCATCAAACATTAACTTCCATATGTTAGTCAGATCTTGTTCGGCGCTGAAAGTTACATAGTCTGGTAATTTAATAGTATTCGTTGTGACATTACTATCGTGTAATCCTATAGAATCGGCTACTGCGCGAACATCAGTGGGCTCAATGGGCACACCACCAACTTCTAATACACGGCTTCGGCCTGAAGGGCTTACATTTATTCTAGAATGGTAGGCGAGACCAAATTTTGTCCTGGGAGAATATTGATAGAAAAACCCCGCATTCCAACCAAAACCCCAAGTATCAGCAGTATTTCTGATGAAAGCATCTTTAACAAAACTGGGATTATCTGGTAATTGCTCGACAAAAGAGCCAAAATCAAAGGCTTGATCGAGTTTTGCCTTGATATATACAGCATCAAAACCTGCACCAAAAGAAAAGTTTTTAGTGATTTTGGCACCGAAGCTTGGGTTAAGATCTACCGTTTCTAGCTGGGAACGAGTGGCGAAATAACGCGCAACTGATAAATCATCGTACGTTGTTGATAATCCAAACGGAGCAGTCAAACCAAAACCAACCGTAAATCGATCATTAATAGGTTGAATATAATAAAAAGCTGGGGCAAAAGAGCTATCACTTGGCCCATTAGTATTACCCTGCACCGGTTGACCGCGCAGGTTAGTAAAAGAAAAAGGATCAAACTCAAAACTGCCATTTACCAAAATACCGGACACCGCCAGTTCAGCAACATCAACAAATGCCATTCCGGCAGGATTATAATATTGAATGCTAGCATCATCGGTTACAGTCGTTCCAGCATTGGCTGTGCCCATCGTAGCTGCGCTTTGTTCAAAGGATTGAAAACTAGCAGCATTGGCTAGCATTTGATAGCTTAAGCAGCCCATAAAAGTAAGGAAAGAAATTGCCTTTATTGTTTTCATTATGTAGGCTCCTGAAGCAAAACATTGGTATTATTCTATCTTGCGGCACGATGCGCATCATACGTAGGGCAATTTATTTGTGCAAGTACTTTTACAGCGATTATTTTACTCCGCAACCACTTTAGGCTTTGCAAATAATTCGCTAGGCTGAGACAAAACGCATTGAGAGCACCGCAGCACATCCCAGCTGAAAACATGCTGGGACATATGGCTTACATGCGAGTAAATAAGCAGCATAGTAGAATTGTCAACAGACACTAAAATAATTAAAGGAAAAAAATATGCGAGCATTAGGATTTAATCAGCATGGTACAATCGAACAATTAAGATTATTGGAATTACCTCAACCAAAACCAGCGCCAGATGAAGTTTTGTTACAAATTAAAGCCAGTGCTTTTAATCATCTTGACCTTTGGGTGCTTCAAGGCTGGCCAGGTTTAAACTTAGCTTTACCACATATTTGTGGCAGTGATGCTGCTGGAGTGATCGTAGAATGTGGCAAGAAAGTTACTGACTTTTCCGTAGGTGATCGGGTTGCTGTTGATCCCGGAGTTAATTTATATGATGATGAATTTACTGCCCGTGGTGAACATAGCGTTAGTCCTGGCTATCGAATTTTAGGTGAACAACTCCCTGGCACTCATGCCGAATATCAGGTTATCCCCGCAAAAAATCTTATAAAAATACCCAACCATATATCGTTTGAAGTTGCTGCTGCAAGTGGGTTAGTGACTACAACTGCCTGGCGAATGCTTATTCATAGAGCACGTATTCAAGCAGGTGAAACGGTATTAATTATTGGAGCTGGTGGCGGTGTTAATAGTATGGCAATTCAAATTGCTAAATTAGCCGGCGCAACTGTTTATGCAACCACAAGTACTGATGAAAAATTATCGAAGGCTAAAACCTTGGGTGCTGATATCGTCGTAAATTATAATACCGAGCGTGACTGGGCTCAACGTCTATTACAATTTACCAATAAAAAAGGCTTCGATATTGTTGTCGATAATGTTGGTCATGCAACTTTAAAAACAAGTATGCGTTTAGCAAAACAAGGCGGCCGCATAGTAATCGTTGGGAATACCAGCGGCCCTATGATCGAGATCGACATTCGTTATATTTTTGGCAAACAAATTAGTTTAATTGGCAGCACCATGGGGAATCATTTTGATTACCTTCAAGCTATGCAAATGGTATTTGCTGGTAAAATTGCTCCACCCATTCACACAGTTTTACCTTTAGAAGAAGGTATCGCTGCAATGACGTTGTTGGAACAGCAACAACAATTTGGCAAAATTGTACTTAAGATGTAAGCTCAGTGACGATGGATGACTTCATTGCGAGCTGATGTTTTCCCACAAACTTTATAGCGGCATTCCCTTCTCCCCCACGTTTTTTTGTGGGGGGAGAGAGGAAACAATAAAGACGCTCAGTCACCATGACGGCTGAATAATTATAAATTTATATTATCATCATACGTTTTATGTCAAATTCAGATTATAAAATATCGGGGCAAAAATTTTCTTGGCCACCCAATTATCAGCTTCGTGTGAGCAAACGCGCTAAACGAATGCGTCTACAGATCTCTTCCCGGCAAGGTTTACAAATTATAGTGCCGGCAAACAGTGATAAAAATAGTGCCCTGGATTTTTTAAACAGTAAACGCAACTGGGTTGAAAAACATCTCACTACTACAGTCACTACTACTGAAAAAGAACTGTTCCCCACGCAAATAAAATTAACGGCTATAGATAAATATTGGCGAGTGATTTATCAACCTACTTGTGATACAACAAAAGTCTATTTAATTGAGCAACGAGATGAAGTTATATTATATGGCAACGTACAAGATGTTACTGCTATTCGCATTGTACTAGTTCAATGGTTAAAAAAACAAAGCGAGGTTTTTTTAACTGCTTTTTTAAAAAAATTAAGCGCACAGTGCCAATTATCATTTAATGCTGTCACCATTCGCAAACAACAATCACGCTGGGGCAGTTGTTCACGCACAAAAAATATTAATTTAAATTGCAAGTTAATGTTCTTGCCCTATGAATGGGTCAAATATGTTTTGATTCACGAGTTATGTCATACCAAACAGTTTAATCATTCAGAAAAATTTTGGCGATTAGTTGCGAATTTCATGCCTAACCACCAAGAAATTCGTCAACAATTTAAATTAGCACACCAGTATATACCCGCTTGGGTTTAACGTTAATTCGTAACTACTTCCCGTCATTCCCGCCTTCATGGCGGAGGGTAGAATAGAAAGCAAGTAAGCGAGAATGACGGCTGAGTCATTACGTTAATTCAAGGATCAGCTGTCACTCACAGAAAACCTTTATATTCGGCACTGCATTTTTCTAAACTTAATTTATTAAAAAAGAGTGAATAAGACATCCAGCAGCAAAGGCCTGCAAGATCACGGAAATGTGGTGGCAAGTATTTGGGTGGCACAAGAAATCCTTCTTTAATTAATTCTTCATAAATATGTAGATCTTCTATCGAAGTTTTTCCAAGAAAAATTAAGGGAACACGGTTAGCTAAACCATTGCGCACAGCAAGACGAATGTAATTATAAATAAGGACAAAACCTTTGCTATAAGAAAGATCTTTAGTAAAAGGGCCACCTACCGGTGTGCTACCACGAAAAACCCGCATAGTGTAATCATAACTTTCTTCTTCAGCTATTCCTTGTTCAAGAAAAAAATTAAAAATCTCAATAAAATTTGCTCCTTGGGTCGCCATATTAATGGATTTGATACGATTAGTTAATTTTTGAATACGATTAGGATGTGATGCAAAGGTGAAAATTTCAACAATAACAGCCAAACCTTCTTGGAAAACCGTCGAAGATGGTGGACCTATGCTTAAAAAAGTACATATTGGCTGTGCTAAACCATTTAGCGTTGTCCCTACATGCACCCAACCTTCATGCACTTCTAAAATTCGCAGGTCTCGCTTGCTAAATTTGACATCACTACGAAGCTTTATGACATCGGCACCAGCCGCTGCGTCAGCTACAATGCCATCGCTAATAATAACTTTCACTGATTGTTCAGGATCAGTAAAATATTTATTGAGATTAGCGCCTAATATTTCAACCGCTTCACTGCTGGTATAACATTTTTCATCTAATTCATTGTTAACAGAATTTTTTAAGTTGGCAAGTGGCTCTGATAACACAGTGGCCAAATCATCCAACGAGGGACCACCGGCAAAAAAAGCATCATTTGCACTACCATATAAATCTTGGGAAATCTTACTAAACTCAGGCTGACCACGTTTTTTAAGCATCTGAATCGCTTCACGATATTCACGGCATATCCTAAGCATAATATTACCCACAGCATTAAACTGACCTAATGCATGATGAATTTCATGCTCAATATCATAAAATTCTTCTATTTTATAATCTGGATCATATGGTAAAGGATTCCTTCTATAATAATCTGCATCGACTCGCGGCAATTTTTTAAATTTATTTTTAAAAAAATCAGCTTGAATATCGCTAGACCATTTAATGGCGTCCAGAATCCGAATAGGTTTTTGTGCAGCGACAATACGATCGGAAAGAGTACGAATTACCTGTTGAGGTGGAGTTAATGCAATTTTTTTTTCATTTTTCATAACTTTCCTCTTGTTTATTGACTCTTATAATGGCAGGGAATTGCCAACTGAATTATTCCACTCCATAATAATCAATATATTATACCTCTCGCAGAGGTATGGAATTCGTTGAAAATGCATTTTTGATCAAAATTGAGTAAAATTTTTGCAAAAAATCCTCCGCTAAAGCTTGCTGATACTTAAATCTCAAAAATCACACCTATTTTAAGTATATACTTACTACAGATGAATTTTAGGTATAATAGTTAACTGTTACAAATTGTAGAGTCTCATGCCAAAAGCAAAACCTGAACTACATCAACTACCGATTGAAAAATTAATTCGTGGCAAATTTCAACCACGCAGGCAATTTGATGCTGATACGTTAAACGAGTTAGCCGTATCAATTCAATCAGCAGGTTTAATTCAACCTATTGTGGTGCGACCTCTTCAAAATGGTCATTACGAGATTGTCGCTGGTGAGCGACGTTGGCGTGCCGCACAAATTGCCAAGCTTGATACCCTAGCGTGCCTTATTAATCAATATACTGATGAACAAGCTGCTGCGGTTACTACGATTGAAAATATTAACCGCGTTGATTTAAATCCCATTGAGGAAGCAGAATCTTATCAACGGTTAGTGAACGAATTCAATTACCTACATGAAGAAGTCGCTGCAGTAGTAGGTAAATCTCGAGCAAAAATAACGAATAGCTTACGGTTATTAAAATTGGAAGAATCAGTTAAACAACTGCTTATCGATGGAAAATTAACTGAAGGACATGGAAAAATTTTGGTTAGTTTACCTACAAAATTACAAATTCAGCTAGCCATGAAATGTGTTGCCCACGGCTGGAATGTACGTAAAGTTGAACAAGAATCGAAGCGAGCACAACAACAGTCTACTGCATTGAATAAACCCCCGGATCTGGAACTGCTTGAAAATGCCTTATCTGATCATATAGGCTGTAAGGTGAATATTGATTTCGCAGACAAAAAAGGGCAATTAACTATTGATTTTCATAATTTAGAGATTCTCGAAGGTTTATTTGAAAAGATGGGTTTTAAGAGTGGCTTTCCCATTGAAGAATAGAATATATTGAACCTCTTTCATTCGCAGCCATGCTTAATTCGAGCTACACTTTAGTATTATCCCAAATTTTTATTTCAATTATAAAGAACCTACAGTCTTTTTTTATTTGAACCATTTTTTATGATCCTCTATATTAGATAATTAGTAGTGTTCTTAATAAGGAACTAAACTTTGATTCCAATTCAAATAATGCCACAACCTGATGGTGTGACTTGTGGGCCAACAAGCTTACATGCTGTTTATCATTACTACAATGATACTATCAGCTTGAACCAAGTTATTAAAGAAGTCGCCTACCTAGAGCAAGGCGGCACTTTAGCCGTTATGCTGGCAACTCATGCTGCTAAACGCGGATATAAAACAAAAATTTATACTTACAACCTAAAGATGTTTGATCCAACCTGGTTGTTATCCAAACAAGTTAATTTAATCGAAAAACTTCAGTTGCAAGCTAAATATAAACTCGACCCAAAATTTCAACACGCTACCAAGGCATATATAGAATTTCTGGAATTAGGTGGTGAGTTATTATTCGAAGATCTCACCCCTGCTCTGATTTATCGTTATTTTAAAAATGATATCCCTATTTTGGCAGGACTGAGCGCTACATATTTATATCAATGCATTCGCGAGAACACCGATAGCCACAATATTGCTGTAGGTGATGATATTAAAGGGGTACCAGAAGGGCATTTTGTGGTTTTATGCGGATATGACGCCGAACATAATCATGTTATCGTTGCTGATCCTAATCAAGAAAATCCAATATCGGCTAATAATTATTATCCAGTAAAAATGCAACGATTAATTAATTCTATTATGCTAGGCATTATTACTTATGATGCCAATTTTCTCATTATAGAACCAGGGTAAAATGGAGAATCATGCAAAGCATTGTCATAGTAAATAACCCTAAAGATTTTGCTTTTGATCTTGATGGCGTTGAAATTGTAGCCGCCAAATCATATCTCATTGAAGAAAAATATGCTGAGCTACGGAATGTCAGAATATATAACTTATGTAAATCTTACCGGTATCAAAGTATCGGCTACTATGTGTCATTATTAGCAGAAGCACGGGGTCACCGTGTGTTTCCAAACATTACTACCATTCAAGATATAAAGTCGCAGACAATTATGCGAATCATTTCGGATGATATCGATGAAATTATACAAAAGTGTTTAGAAAAAATAAAATCTAAAACTTTCGATCTCAGTATTTATTTCGGGAAAAATGTCGCCAAACACTATGATAATTTAAGTAAACAACTTTTTAATCTATTTCAAGCACCTTTATTACGTGCTACTTTTGTGCACCATAAAAAATGGATATTACAAAATATTAACCCAATTCCTATAAACGAAATACCTAAACATCATAGTCCCTATATAGCAGAGTTTGCTAGGCAATACTTTGCTAAAAAGCATATTCGTACAATTAAAAAAGAAAATTCTATTTTTGATTTAGCCATTTTAATTAATCCCTTCGAAGGAAAATCAGCTCCTTCTAATAAAAAAGCATTACAAAAATTTGTTGCTGCTGCAGAATCAATCGGTTTTAGCACTCAAATGATTACTAAAGATGATTTTAGTCGTGTACCAGAATTTGATGTCTTATTTATTCGGGAAACTACCTCAGTAAATCATCATACTTATCGTTTTTCGCGCCGAGCCTATGCCGAAGGTTTAGTTGTAGTTGACGACCCAGTTTCAATCGTTAAATGTACAAACAAAGTTTATCTCAGTGAAATTTTAACCAAAGCTAAAATTCCAACGCCCAAAACAATGATCATTCATAAATATAATTGTCATATAGTGGCAGAAACCCTCGGCCTACCGTGTGTATTAAAACAACCGGATAGTTCTTTTTCACAAGGGGTCATTAAAGTTGATAATGTCAAAGAATTAAATTTACAAATAGAAAGTTTGCTTACCCATTCGGAATTAATTATTGCGCAAGAATTTACTCCCACCGAATTTGATTGGCGCATTGGCGTTTTGGATGGAAAACCATTATTTGCGGCAAAATATTTTATGGTTAAGAACCACTGGCAAATTTATGATTGGAACGGTGAAAAAAATCCTAAAATTGGTGGCACTGAAGCAATTGCTATAGAGGCTGTCCCAGCACAAATTATTAATATTGCAGTCAAATCCACGAGCTTAATTGGAAATGGTTTTTATGGTGTTGATATAAAAGAAATTAATAAAAGAAATCTCGTCATTGAGATTAATGATAATCCAAGTATTGATCATGGCCTCGAAGATGCTGTTTTAAAAGATGATTTGTATTTGTCTGTGGTAAATTCTTTGATGAATCGTGTCCAAATTAGCAAAATGAGAAAAAATTAACGTGAGCTCAGGAAACACCCTCTTTGCAAAAAGGGGCGTATCTTACTTCCATTACTCCCATTTTAAAAGGCAAAACAAATGAATCCTTGTCCCAAGCAATCCCTGCATTTATTTCAAGGCTTTGGTGTCGAGATAGAATATATGATTGTGGCAAAATCATCGCTAGCCGTTTTACCATTATGTGATCGCGTTTTAGCAGCAATTGCTGGAAAGATTTCTTCGGAGGTCGAAGTAGGCGAGATTGCATGGTCAAACGAATTAGTCGCTCATGTTATCGAACTAAAAACCAACGGCCCAGCCCATAGCTTAACTCATTTACCTAACTCGTTCCAAAATAGCGTTAATAAAATTAATTTAATCTTGCAGCAATATGACGCTATGTTGTTACCCACAGGCGCTCATCCTTTAATGCAGCCTGCTACTGATACTTGCTTGTGGCCGCATGATGACAAAAGCATATATGAAACTTATAACCGAATTTTCGATTGTAAGGGACATGGTTGGACTAATTTACAAAGCACCCATTTAAATCTACCCTTTGCCAATGAGGATGAATTCGTACGCTTGCATAGTGCTATTCGTTTATTACTACCCATTATTCCTGCCTTGAGCGCAAGTTCACCTATCTTAGATGGAAAAGCAACTGGCTTTGTTGATACTCGTCTCGAATACTATCGCAAAAACCAACAAAAGATTCCTATAATCACCGGACAGGTTATTCCAGAGGCAATAACCTCTATAGCTGAGTACCAAGAAAAAATATTACAACCCATATATAACGCTATAGCACCTTATGATAGTAATAATGTTTTACAACAGGAATGGTTAAACTCTCGTGGAGCCATTGCGCGTTTTGATCGAGACACTATTGAAATTCGCATTATCGATAGTCAAGAAAGTGTAGAGGCAGATATTGCAATTCTTGCTGTAATTACCACTGTGTTAAAAGGACTGATCGCAGAGCAATGGAGTAAGCTAAGCGATCAACTGAAGTTTCAAGAGCAATACCTGAGTAGTATTTTTTTAGATGTGATAAAAGAAGGAGCTGACGTTACTATAACTGATCCAAATTATTTACTTGCATTCGGCTATGATGAAAGGCCTTTCTGTTCAGTGAATAATTTATGGCAATCCATATTACAACAAACATTTGTGACTGAAGACCTTGACCCTACATGGAATAATACGATTGAGATAATTTTATCAGAAGGAAATTTATCAAAGCGCATTATTAATTCATTACATGGGAATTATTCTTCACAGAATATTATTGCTATTTATCGTAAACTCTCTGAGACTTTAAGTAATGGATCCATTTATATCCCCTAAAGATTATAAGTTGATACTAACTTGTGAACACGCAAGTAATCTAGTGCCAACAGAATTAAAAACACTTTTTTTGCCTTATAAAGAACTTTTAAACACGCATTTGGGTTATGATATCGGCGCTCTGATATTAGCTAATTTTTTAAAAAAAATTTCTGATTATTATCTGTTTGCAAAATATAGCCGCCTAATTATTGATCTTAATCGCTCTCTTCACCATCGCAATGCATTTTCTTTTATTACGAAATTTTTACCATTACCTATGAAAGAAATGATGATAGAAAAATATTATGATCCTTACCGCAAAGCGGTACTATCAAGAATTACAGATTTTATCCAAAATGGTTTTTTTGTTTTTCACTTATCTATTCATTCCTTTACTGCCACTTTAAATCAAAAAGAACGTAATTGTGACATTGGTTTACTGTATGACCCAACGCATTTACTTGAAGCGCAATTTTGCCATTCCCTAAAACAACAATTAATAAAAATTAATCCTGCGCTTAAATTACGCTTTAATTATCCTTATCTGGGAAAATCTGATGGGTTTACTTCATTTCTTAGAAAGAATTTTCTCACTAATTATATAGGGATAGAAATCGAAGTGAATCAAAATATTTTTTTAACCAAACAATCAATACATCACTGTATAAATAATGATTTATTAAAAGGTTTACAGACAATACTGAAAATAGAAGGGAAATAAAAAATGAGTCAGCAATCCTTGCTGACTCATTTAAATCTTTCTTTGCATCATAAATATTTTATTTTAATCAGTATTTATGATTGCACTGTTAATAATAACCAACACCTACTACTGGACCAACAGGGCCAACGGGACCAACTACCCCTGGAGCAAAGAAGCTTGGATGGCAAGTTACAAGATGACATGTAGAAGGATCAAGAGTTGCTAATGATCCAGCACAGGCATTCAATGCACGATCCCTTGCCAAACTGAATGTAGGCCCATGCCAATACCACATTACGTTACGATGTGCATTAGTGGTTAGACAAACCCAACGAGCTGACGCGGGTACTGCGATTGATAAAGACACCATTATCAAAGCTAAAGATATCAGACGTTTCATAATTATTCTCCTCGTTCTTCTTAAAATTTTAACGGCTATATTTCTTTACTTTTCAAACTTTACTTCCAAAACTCCTACTTTTACCCAATGTAAATTTCTTAATAAAATCCTTTCATTAACTTAGAAATATCATCGGGTGTACAACTTCTTTCCATCTAAGTATAGACAATTTTTGGAAATAGAATGAACAAATATAAATAATATGATTTCTAAAGAAGTTTGATGAGAAATTCAACGTTGCTTTACTATTCGCTCATGCGCGCCCCAGCTAAGGAAACAGCGTTGCGCAGCGGTGGGATTTTATTTGAAAGCACGCCGACGTCATTCCCGCTAGCACAACAAAGAGCAAACAGAACCAGCTATCCAGCGGGAATCTAAAGCTTTGTGCAAACAGTGCTTCGATTTAAGCAGAGTTATAAATCTCACTTGCACGCTTCGCATCCTTACCAAGGGTGTGCTGGCAGGAATAACGCCTAAAAGAAATCTCCCGCCTCGCGCCGCTCGGTTGCCTCCATGCAAAGGAGCGCATCCTATTTGATGCTAGGCTTGGCGCGCATGAGCATCAGTCTTAGCGACTACAAATCTTATCGGCTAAATAGCCAACGGATGCTGCATAAAAGATAGAATTATTATATTTCAATAAGACTTTGAAATTGTTAAAAACCATAAAATCAGGACCTCCCTCTGGCCTAACAATTGAAGCTAATAAATCTTGATCCGGGGGTAATCGCTGTGAGTTAACAATCGTAACTCCTAACCGAAGCCACTCAGAAACGGGTTTTGCGATACGTAAACCCAGCCAATCATCATTAAAATTAGTTGGCAAAGAAACTTGCACGGCCCAAGGTTGTCGGGGTAACCAACCATTCAAATGCAAGTAATTAGCAATCGATGCAAATGCATCAGGGTAGCTAGTCCAGATGTTTCTACGACCATCACCTTCATAATCTACCGCATATCGTTGCCAACTTGACGGCATGAATTGTGGTTGACCAGAAGCGCCAGCCCACTCACCTTTAAATTTATCAAGAGAAACATGCCCTTCATTTAAAATGTGTAAAGCAATTAACAATTCTTTTCTGAAATAATCGCTACGCCGATTATCGTAAGCTAAGGTTGCTAACGCCCGCACCACCGGGAAATGTCCCAGGTAGTGTCCATAACTCGTCTCGATACCCCAAAAAGCAGTGATAAAACAAGGATCAACACCATAATCATGGCCAATATTTCCCATTAATGCTTGATAGCGTTTATATTCTATACGACCAAGCTTGATCCGAAGAGGATCTATACGAGTCGTGCGATATTGTAGAAATGTTAATCGTTTTTCTGGTTGATGTTTATCTAAATGTAATACCGTTTGATTCGGTGTCACACCAGCAAAAGCAGTATCAAAGATTCCTGGTTTAATACCTTGTCCCATCGCTTCCTGGCGTAAGTCTTGAACCCATTGTGCCCAATCTTGAGCATAACTGGCCTTGACGTTACCCATCATTAAAATGAATAGTATTAAATTAACCAAAAAAAACTTTTTACTAGGTAAATAATTTTCTAGAATAATTCTCATTGTTCCCCTCTCTGTGTTTCGCGCAGGTTAGCTTGCAATTATACTCTATATAATTCGTTTTTTGCTGGCTATTCAAGTAACAAACAACTGACTATCTGTTCTCTAATAATAAGCCTATGTTATACTTGGCTGCTTTCAGACTAATTAAAGGAGAATTTTTATGAAAAATTGCCTTAGTTTTCTATTTAGTTTAAGTGTGTTACTAGCTTTTTCTGTTCTCGCTGCTGAAAAATCTCAATTGGTAAACGCCCCTCTGACAGCAAAATCAGTCGCAAAAACCACTCCTATCGTAGTAAAACCAGACCCAAAAAATTCACTCACCCACAATGATAAAATAACTTTATATAACGCCCCTACAATTAGTGCACAACCAATAGAGCAGTTATTGCCACAAACAAAATTGATTGAAATATACCGAGAAAATAATTGGGTGAAAGTTGGCGATCCCATGAATGGAAATGTTGGTTGGATTACTGACATTGCCTATCAAACAATCCAAGCAAGCGCGACCAAATCACATGCTAATGAAGTGCAAACTGTATTTCTTCAAGTAAATCCAGCTAGCAATAACTTTCCTGAGAACATTGTGGCCTATAAAAATGGACAAAAACTTTCAGAGGCTGATGCAAAAAAGCTCTACGCACAATTAAATCAGCAACAAGCACAGTTCAACCAACAAATGATGCAATTTCAAAATTCGATGAATCATATAATGACACAATTTAATAATTCGGCCATGGCATTATCTTTAATTCCTATTATGCCATCAGTTGTATTCTTCAGTAACAAACAATAGACTTCTTTCGAAACTTAAAATAAACCAATGATAACTAGGAAAAACATAGCTTAATCCACTCTACATTTTTTTGAATGCACTGATATAAAAACTAAAGACCAATGTGTAGATGATTTAAGCAATTGTAATTCTCACGTACAAAATTTTAATTTCTATAAATAACAACAAAGGAAAAACATAATGAGAAAAATGATTCTATTAGTACTCCCAGTAGTTACCGTTCTTTCTGGCTGCTATGACACACTAAATTCACAAGGGGTAGGAGCAGGTTATGAACCTGGCGCTGCTACCATGGCGCCCTCACCAGAGAGCGGCAAACCACGTCCTTATTCAGTAACCGCGCAAGACCAAGTAAAATATGATGAGTTGACAAAAAAAATTCAAAATCGACAACAAGCTAGGAATAATGTACCTGCTGTTCCCCCAAATAAATCATCAAACGAACAAACTGCAACAAGCTAATCTTAAGTATGCACTCCAGCCAAAGTGAGGGGGTTTTATTACAACTCTTTACTTGTGGCTGGCTGTAATCAAACATTAATATAATAATAAGGAGTATTGCTATGGGGAATTCTCGAGAAAATAGAACACTATTAGATATCGGACTTCTGAAGGAAGATCTACATAAAAACTGGGGTTGGTTTCTTGTGTGGGGCATAGCATTAATTATTTTTGGTGTTATTGCAATAAGTATTGCTACCTTTACTTCCCTAGCCCTGATAATTACGTTAGGCATACTTATTATTATCAGCGGTGTAGTTTTTGTCATAGATACTTTTAAAGTTTGGTGGCATAAATGGAATGGTTTTTTTCCAACGCTGATAATTGCCATTCTTTATTTGGTGGTGGGAATTATGTTATTGACACACCCCGTGCTGGGAGCTATGTCATTAACTTTGCTACTGGGTAGTTTCTATATTATCCTGGGTATTTTTCGCATTATTTCATCAGTAACACTTAAACTGCCGAGATGGGGTTGGGTGTTAGTCAATGGTATTATCACTCTCATATTAGGTCTATTAATTGTGGCGCATTGGCCAATGTGGTCGCTTTTTATTCTTGGCCTATTTGTTGGAATAGATATGGTAGTTACTGGTTGGACTTATATAATGTTAGCTATGGCCGCACGTATGCATCATGCTTAGGTGCTAATAAAAATCCCCGCGGGCTTGCCGCGGGGTATATGTTTAATTAATTTAGTTTTTGTCATCTACAGTCGATGTTTCCCACTTTTTGAACCCAACAAACCCAAAGCTCATATGTTAATTTGAACATATGCACCTTCAAATTGCCTATAATTAATTCAAATTTTTTTGCTTTAGGTTGCGAATAAATTTCATTTCCATATAAATTTTTTTATTTTACTTTAACTAATTTGACTATCGTAAAATATAGACTAAAGTTAAAAAAAGATATAAAAAAATAGGAAGTATAATTATGTTAGGTTGGGTTGTATTATTCCTTATCATTGCTTTGATTGCTGCAGCGTTAGGTTTTTCAGGCTTAGCTCATGCAGCAACAGGAATAGCTAAAATTGTTTTTGTCATATTTTTAATATTATTTATCATCTCACTTATTTTCTCTTTCATGAGATGACGGAAAAAAATTTTATACTATCAATAAAATAGGAGGTTGTCATGGATATCGATATCGTTAAAGGGCATTGGCGCGAAATAAAAGGAAAGTTACAACAACAATTCGGTAAAATTACGGATGATGAATTAAAAATGATGGAAGGAAACTATAATGAATTAGAAGGTTTCTTGCAGAAGAAATATGGTTATAGCAAAGACGAAGCACGAAAAAGATTAGATCAGTTTCTTCGTGCCAATAGATGGGAACACTAAATATTAAAGTAAAAAGCACTGCTGAAAAGTAGTGTGAATAAAAAAGCGGCTTATTCTAAAGGATAAGCCGCTTTTATTTGTAACCTCAGGCCGAGTCTTGATTTGCTTCGCTGCTTTAAATGTTATCTATGTCTACAGTCTTTAGAGCGAAGCGCATCAAGGGAAAGAGCCATATTCCTTGGCGCGCATCGTTATAAAAGGCTAAGCTAAAATTCACGACTTCTTCAGCGACGCTTACTAAGGCTTCGGTGAAGAGATCTGAGCTTACAAGATATAAATTATTATCCATTGCTGGCATGACGATTTTTTAATTGCGGATTAAGATTTTATAACATGGAAAATAAACGACGTATCGACACCAGTAAGGACATATGGGCTACTAATCGATTTAAAACAGATAGAGAATCTGATTGAATTTTTTTTACCTTTTTCTTGGGTCTAATCAAATAGGCAACTAATGCTCCAGCAACAAAAATTGTTGTTAGTCCAAGGGGTGAAACCATACGTTTTTGGATCTTAATTTCCAACTGATCAATTTGTTCTCGCAGATCATTTTTATGCATAATAACAGCAAGCTCTTGTTGTCTTATTTTCTTTTTAAGGCCGCTCATAGTTATCGTTCCTTATTGAGACCAACTTTATCTATTATGTGCATACGTGTAGCTTGGAACCGAAGATTCTTCCATTGAAGTTTGGCTATGAATAAAATTGCGACAAAACCTAATAAATTGAGTATCCCCACAAGTAAAAAAGCATAGCTGCTATTTAAACCCAAAGCTATAAACCATAAGACTAGCGCTCCCATAAAACCAAACCAAGTAAATGCAATTAACAGAACCGAAAACAGCATAAGTCCTACTAAAACAATCAAACTTTTGACAGCAAGTTGAGCTTCTAAGAGCGCCAAATTAAAAATATCAGTAAATATCTGCAAAAACGTGCGTACAGCATTGGCTATGAGTTTGCTAATACTTTGCGAAGCTGTAGTTTCTTTATCTTCCATTACTTTTTCCGCATTAATCCTAAAGTCATAGCCAAAAGAAATCCCCCACCAAATGCTATGCCTGCGGCTGCTAGAGGATGTTTCTGAACGTATTCTTGAGTTATCTCACAATATTTTTGTAAGGTCTCATTATATACGCAAGTCTGCTCTTGTATATTTTTTACCGCTCTATCAACCGTATCCAGCGTTCGTTCGGTTACTTCAGCAACTTTTTCAGTCAAATCGTGCACTTTTTTACTTCCAGATTCTTTTTCCATGATATGGCCTCCAATTTATAAAATAATTTAAACCCTAGCATACTCTTCTTAGAGGGCGCCTTCAAATTCGCTAGGCTGCAATGGAAAGTGTTGATTTTCGAGAATCGCAACACAGCATACGTTATAGGTATGTGAGCAGTGAATCGCAGAAAATCAACACTTTACGACCCTCATAGTCGAAGTTGAAAGCACCCTCTTAAATCGAATCTAGTAGCGCATTGCTAGGGTATACTCAAATTTTAGTTTAGTAGTATTTTTAACAAAATACCTAACTATAGATGAGTTTTAGGTATACTAGCAGCCATAATAACAATAATTCATATAGTCTTTATTTACAATAATAAAAATACAGGTCGTTATGCTAATCACACGTAAACTTGGTTTTTTTGAAACCGCTTGTAAATTTGCTCATGATTTTTTTGCTAGTACTAGTAATGTTATTGCCCGCGCAAATCTTAGCGGTCCAATTAACTTAGACTACTTACAACTAACCCTAAAATGCTTATTTATGCGACACCCTTTATTACGTGCTGTCATTACCGAAGTTTCTTCCGAATTGTACTTTCAACTTAAAAGTGATATTTCTGATATTCCTTTTAAAGTCATTTCTAGAGCCGATGATAAGCATTGGTGTTCCATTGTTAATGCTGAAATGCAACAGCAATTTCTTATTCACAAATATTTATGGCGGATTACTGTCTTATCTTCTCTCACACAACAAAAACATGAATTAATTTTTGCTTTTCATCACGCCATTGCCGATGGTTTATCCACGACAAATTTTATTCATGAATTATTACAAACTTATACCTTGTTGGCTGCCGGTAACAAAGTAAATCTCGCCCCTTTACCCTCTTTACCTGCCGTAGAAACCATGTTGTCTAAAAAAAATAATTGGGAATCTTTTGTAAATGAAAAAGAAAAAATAAATAATTCGCTTGTGGATATGTGGGAATTTGCTGATTTCAAACCGATACATGAACGTCGTATGTGTAATATTTATCAAAAATTAACTTCGCAACAACTGATTGTTTTACGACAGAAATGCCGTGCGGAAAATACCACCATAAATGCAGCATTGAGCGCCGCACTGTTACTTGCGATTCAACGACAGAAAGCTACTATACTCAACACAACTTT
>Ga0351890_10007_pt1 | contig 82882 bp, 73 predicted proteins | sample TotcelFGM3001M15_FD_206743 | JGI IMG/M metagenome (GOLD analysis project Ga0351890, IMG submission 206743) | Enriched cells from coal bed in the Powder River Basin, Montana, United States - Total cells FGM rep3 HSBNCT.FGM.300.1.M15 ...
CATATGGATGTAATCCAAGCTCAGGTTCATCAATGATAACCATAGAAGGGAGCTTTGGTTGCAAAAGCAGGGTTATGATTGCCATCATCCGTAACGTTCCATCCGATAGCTGATGCGGGCCGAAAAGCATATCGGAATTCTTTTCTTTCCAGTTCAGTATGACGTTCTTATCGCGTGGTATCAGAACAAAATCATCAAAAAACGGAGCGCAAAGCCTTATAGTTTCAACAATTCTCTGATAATATTCTTTTTTTTTCTCCCTCATTTGGCAAAGAAAGGGGGCAAGGTTACCCGCATTGGCTTTTAAGAAGTATGAATCGCCTACATACATGGACTGTTTAATTTGAGCAGTTGAGGAAGTATCATGGAATTGAAACACCTGCCAATCCCGCATCATCGTACGGATAACCTTGGCGGTAGCTGTAGCAGTTGTCCCAGCCTTGCCTTCTGACTGGGCAATCATTCCCGATTCCTTATGTCCTGCACCTAAAGGGATTGTTGGCCCCTCAGTTGCTTTTCCTTTTTCTGAATATTGTATTTCCTCATCAGCAAAGATGAGTGTATCCCCTGCCGCGTGGATAAGACGCATGTGGTAGCGATTGTAACCGCTGTCTGTCTCGAAGTTAATGGTGGATGACAGTTGAGGCGTAATTTTTGCGCCATAATGCAAAACGCTATTTGCCGCCCCCTGTACACCAATATGCACTTGCAGCGAACCTGATTCGAGAAAATTGAGTAAGCGAAAGAAGCCGATAAGATTAGACTTTCCAGCGCCATTTGCTCCTATCAACACGTTCAGTTGCCGCAATTCAAGCGCCATGTGATGAATTGACTTAAAGCCATCTATTGTAAAATTTTTTATTCTATTCATGGTTTACACCTTTAAAGTATCAACAACGACAGCTATGTGACTACTTCTTCATTTTATCGAAGACTGAAAACGGCTGAATTCGACTTGTCCGCTCTCGAAACCACAGTACCTTTTTAAAAAGCGGACATTACGCCGCCAAAGCCTCATTCATTTCATCGATAATGCTATTCATCTCATCCCCGAATAACTGCCACATCTTCCCTTTTCCGCCCTGAGCGTCAAACGGCGTGTAGTCCAGATCATCGGAGTCAACGTGGACAGAGGCGGCAATATGGTCTTTCAGCATCCGCAGCCAGTGCATCTGCTCTTCGGTAAATCGGTTGTGCTGGCCGGCGTTTTTTTTCAGAATCCATTTCTGGAAGTTGCGATTGACGGTTCTATCATAATCCGTCAGCGTGGCATCGATGCCGGCAACTTTTCGGATCAGTGCGACAAGCGCCATCAGTTCGTTTTTGGGTTGCCCGTTGACACTTTCGAGCTGCTGATAGACCCGCCAGACATTCAGCGGAGCCAGAACAGGCTTATCGGCGATAATGGTTTCTGCCAGATCTTTGATCATTTTATAAGTCAGATCCAGCCTTTTGAATGGCTGTCCGTAAAAGATCTGCAGCGCGGTGATTTCGTCTTTATGCCGGATGATCCAGTCGGCAAAGGTTTTCATGATTTCGCCGGCCCTGTCCTTATTGTCTTTATCCCAGCCCGCACCCGTAAGTTCATCGGGGTTCACCAGGTCAATGATCTGCTCATGCACCTTGCGGACGTTTTCGATGTATGCATTCAATTCCCCGTTAAAGATGCTTGCCGCCTGATGCTGCAAGGCAGCGGCAAGGGCTTTGAACTTTTCTTCTTTCTCGATGGGCGCAGCACCCGGATTTTCCAGCTCGACTTTCAGCCGCAGGTCTTCCAGGGTGTCCGGATTGAAGGCGTTCAGCAGTTCTTTTGCCACCTGATTCAGGGTTCTGCCGTTTGCCTTTTCAGCAAAAGCGGCTTTTTCCTTGTCGGTGAACTGCTTTTCCAGGCGGTTGAGGCGGCTGGCCAGTGTCGTGAACAAGGCTTCATCCCTGGCTCCCACGGTAATGGCCGCCAGCAGATCCTTGAGCGGCACGCCCGGTTTTTTCTCCATCGGGCGGCTGTCGGTCTTCAGGCTTTTGGTAACACCGACGGCATCCACGATCACAAAATGGTCCTTGGTGGTTCTGGCCGAAGGCGATACTTTTCTCAGGTCATCCAGAAAGATGATGCGCGTGCCCCTGCCTTTCATCTGCTCGAAGTAGTTGCGGCTTTTCACATCCCGCATGAACACCAGGCATTCCAGTGGCTTTACGTCCGTTCCGGTGGCTATCATGTCCACGGTAACAGCAATGCGGGGGTAGTAATCGTTTCGGAACTGCGCCAGCGTGCTTTTGGGGTCATCGGATTTGCAGGTTATTTTTTTGCAGAAGCGGTTTTCTTCTCCGAATTCTTCCCGCACGATTTGAATGATGTCATCGGCATGGCTGTCGGTCTTGGCGAAAATCAGGGTTTTGGGGATTTCAAACTCATTCTGTTCGTTGTAGCGGTCCGGAAACATTTCGGGCAGATGTTCTTTAAACGCGCGGATAATGGTCCGGATCTGATTGGGGTTAACGACCTTGTTGTCCAGTTCTATCCGGGAATACACCACATCTTCATCCAACTGCTCCCATCGTTTTTTGCGGCTGAGGGTTTCCCGGTGGTCCACATACTGCCCCTTCCAGATTGTGGCGCCTTTTTGCGTGATTTCGGTTTCAATCAAATACACGTCGCTTCCCACGTTCACGCCGTCGAAAACAGCCTGCTCGTGGGTGTATTCACTGACGATGTTTTTGTTGAAGAAACCGAACGTGCGGTTGTCGGGTGTGGCGGTCAAGCCGATCAAAAAGGCATCAAAATATTCCAGCACCTGTTTCCAGAGGTTGTAAATGCTGCGGTGGCATTCATCGATCACCACAAAATCGAAAAACTCGATCGGCAATTTTTCATTGTACCCCACCGGAACCGGCTCCCGTTTTTCCCATTTGACTTCATTGGGATTGGCTTCCTCGGCGGTTTCGTCCAGTTCTTCATTTTTCAGCAAGGCATACAGCCGCTGGATGGTGCCGATATAGACCTGATTGTCGGTGGGCACAAAGCTGGATTTCAGCCGGTGCACGCCGTAAAGTTCGGTAAACTTGCGGTTGTCGTCATTTGGCATATACGCCATGAATTCCTGCTCGGCCTGTTCGCCGAGGTTTTTCGTATCCACCAGAAACAGGACCCGCTTGGCTTTGGCATACTTGAGCAGGCGATAGATAAACGTAATGGCCGTATAGGTTTTTCCCGAACCCGTCGCCATTTGAATCAGGGCTTTGGGCTGGTTTCCGCGAAAGGATTCTTCCAGATTACGGATGGCAGTGATCTGGCAATCCCGCAGCCCGTTTGTCTGCAGATCGGGGATATCGAAAAAGCGCCGGCGCAAGGATTTGCCGCGTTTGAACCATTCCCGAAACGTTTCAGGGCGGTGAAACGCATACTCCGGTCTGGAACGGGGCTTGGGATCGCTGTAATCCGTAAAGCGGGTTATTTGTCCGGTGCTTTCATACACGAACGGCAGGGGATCGTTGTTCAGGTATTTCAGTTTGCTGTCGGCGTAAAATTTTGACTGATCTTCATGCGCCGTCAGCCGAACGCCCTCTTCTTCTCGTTTTGCTTCGATGATCCCAACGGGTTTGACGTCAACAAACAACACATAATCCGCAGGCCCCGCATCGGTCCGGTATTCTCTGACAGCGATGCCGAGCCCGGCATTCAGATTCATCTGTTTCCTGCTCTGAACAATCCAGCCGGAAGCGCTCAGTTGCCTGTCGATATTATCACGGGCCATTTGTTCTGGGGTTTGATTCATTATCATTCCCTGGGGCATCGGTTACAAAACTGACTGCTATCCTTATATTTAATTTGGCAGAATTTCAACAAGTTAATCCGGATGAAATTTCTGACGGGGATGTGCTTCAGCAGCAGTCGGCGGGCATGGAAAAAGAACGGACACTCTGTCGAACGGGGGATGCAACAAAGTTGAAAAGCGAACTGGAATTCGATCGCCTGAAACGGACCGGTGAAATCAGACCATCCGCTCGATTTCGTAAAACATCTTCTCGATGCGTTTCCGGCTGACTGGAATGGCGGTTCCCAACTCCTGGGCAAAGCAGGAGACTTTATATTCTTCGATCATCCAGAACAGATTTTCCAGAGCTGTCTGTTTTTCCGGGGACAGGGTGTCTGTCGGCTGGCGGTGATGTTCCATCCGATGGGAAAGCGTCTGAATTTCCAGTTCCCTGCCCCTGTCCTTTTCAAAATCCAGCCAGGCCCGTTGCGCCCGAATACCAACGGCCCGAACATATCGGGCGATATGTTCCAGCCGATCCATCGGATACCGATTGAGAAAATCGTCAGGCACGAGCCGGTTGATCTGATTGCGCAGGCTGGCCACAACCGTTTGGGAGGCCGGATTTCTGACCAGATTTTTTTCAAGGCCGTCGATTAAATCATGGGCCTCCCGACAGGCTTCCAGAATCTGAATGCTGACGGTCCGCAGATGGCCCGCTGTTTTCATCAGGGCGGGAAATGTCTCTTCCGCATGGCGGTGAAATTCGAATCGGGTTCGGATATTCCGTTTAAACAGATACTGAACCACACCGTCATACAGATTCTTTTCAAGCTGTCGTTTCAAAACCGTCCGGTTGATGAGCGGCAGGATATGGGGGGGCAGATCCAGGGATTTTTTCAAAAAGTTGAATTCCCGCGAATAAACCCGCTGATAAAGCGCGGCAATGGCATTCGGATGTGCCTCATCGGCCTGAATCCGTTCTTTAAACAGTCTGAGATCAATGGAATCATTCCCGGAGTCAAGTGACAGTCCGGGGTAAAGCACCCAGTGCATGCCGTTTTTATCCGTGACGTCAATGGCTTCCACCAGATCGTCAAAATCCCATGTCGATATGGCTTTTTTTTCATATTTTTTTCGGATCGCCTGAAGGGTTGCCGAATCGATGTCGGGTTGAATCGACTGTGCCATGATGGCCGCATCCCGCCCGCTGATCAGCACATCTCCGCCGGGACCGGTGATTTCGATCCGGGTTTTCAGATAGTCCGGCAGCCCGGCTTCCGACCATTCCGATGCCGGAATATCCACGCCAAACCGATTCAGGATAAACCGGCTGAGTTCGGTAAACAACATGCCTGTCTGATGCGGCAGTTCCGAGACAATGACATCAACCGTTTTGGCAATGGGGAGCAGTTGTTTCCGACTGGCTTTGGGCAGGGATTTGATCAACGCCTCGACTTTTGCCCGAAAAAATCCGGGAACCATCCAGTCGATCGATCCCTGTGGAATCCGGGCCGCATCGGTGCAGGAAATGGGAATCGTCAGTCCGTCGCTTGAATGTCCCGGATCGAATTCATACCGGCAGGTCAATGTGGTGCTCCCCATCTGAATCGAATCGGGGAACATTGTTCGAAGATCCTCATCGGGTGAATAATTCATCAGATCGGATTTATCCATGTGCAAAAAATCATCATTTCCGGTTTCCCGAATCAGTCGCTGAAGCGATCGGATGTCATGGACGCCGTTCAGCCGTTCCCGATAAAACATTTCGATATCGGCTTCACTGACCAGGATGTCCCGACGCCTGAGCCGGTTTTCCATATCCCGGATTTCGTCCATCAAACCGGCATTGGCTGTCATGAAGGAAAATTTCTGACGGATATCGCCCTCGATCAGCGCGCTGCGGATAAAAATTTCCGATGCAAGCGTCGGATGAATGCGGCCATAGGATACGGGTCTTTCAGCAATGATGGTCAGCCCGAACAGGCTGACCTGCTCCATTGCGACAACCTCTCCCCGGTTGCGTTCCCAGTGCGGATGAAGCCAGGCGTATCGGCACAGGTTTCTGGCCAGGTCCTCGATCCAGGCATTGTCGATTCGGGCTGTAACGCGGGCGAACACCCGGGAGGTTTCCACCATTTCAGCCGCCACAATCCAGGGACCGCCCCGATTGAAAAGGGTGGAGCCGGGAAAAATCATGACCTCGCGGTCCCTTGCTGCCCGATACATGTTTTTTTCTTTTTGAAATGCGATATTGGACAAAAACCCGCTGAGAATGGACCGGTGTATCGCACGATATTTCGGGCTGAAAACATCCGTTTTCGACGGATTGACGGCGATGGCAGGTGCGGCCGGATCTGTGGCGTACCTACTCAAACCGGACTCGTCCATCATGTCATTCAGTTGGGCATGAATATCCCGCCACTCCCGCATGCGCTTGAAGGATAAAAAATGCCTGTGGCAGAACCGCATCATTTTTTTGGCGGTTTTTTCTGTTTCAAGTGTCTCGTGATACCGGTTCCAGATATTTAAAAGCGTTGAGAAATCCGAAAATGGGTCCATGAATGCCCGGTGACAGGCATCGGCTTCCATGGCTTTTTCGAGCGGGCGTTCCCGCGGATCGCCAATACTGAGGGCGGCAGCGACGATGAGCATGTCTTCCAGGCAGCCTTCTTTTTGCGCATGGAGCAGCATTCGGGACAGCCTGGGGTCGATCGGAATCCTGGACATGGTCCTGCCGTCATGGGTCAGGTGCCACCCGCCGGGTGATGCTGCCGTGGCACTCCGGGTCTGTTTTCCGGTTACCGGTGTTATCGCACCCAACTCCCGCAACAGCTCATAGCCATCTGCAATATTTTTGGATTCCGGCCGGTCGATAAACGGAAACGCCGTGATATTGCCCAGTTTAAGAGCCAGCATACGCAGAATGACTTCCGCCAGGTTGGCCCGAAGGATCTCCGGTTTTGTGTAAAGGGGTCTGGCCGAATAGTCGTCTTCGGAAAACAGCCGGATACAGACCCCGTTTTCGGTTCGACCGCACCGGCCTTTTCGTTGATCCACGCTGCTTCTGGATATGGGCCGGACCATCAGGGATGTGGTTCTGGATCGGGGACTGTATCGGGAGATTCGGGCCAGCCCGGTATCAATCACATATCGAATACCGGGAATCGTGAGCGATGTTTCGGCGATATTGGTGGCCACAATGATTTTTCGGCCTGGGCCAGGCATAAACACCCGCTTCTGTTCAGCAGAGGACAACCTGGCAAAGAGTGGGAGAACGGTTGCGGCTCGAACTTGTTTGGCTTCAATCAGTTCGCAGGTTTCACGGATATCCTGCTCGGTTGGCATAAAAATCAATACATCCCCGAACGGACCATTTTTTTGAATATCGGAAACCGCATCCACCGCCATGTCGATATAGGAAATGTCCCCGGATTCATCCGCATCATCGGAAGCCATAACCGGTGGCATATATCGCACATCGACCGGATACATGCGGCCGGAAACCTCAATCACCGGCGCGTTATCAAAGGCAGCCGAAAAGAGTTTGGTATCAATTGTGGCCGATGTAATAATGAGTTTCAGGTTTTTCCTGCGGTCCAGAAGCCGGTGAAGATAACCCAGAATGAAGTCGATATTCAGGCTGCGCTCATGGGCCTCATCCACAATCAGGGTATCATACTGTTTCAGAAGCGGATCGGAAAGCGTTTCTGCCAGAAGAATACCGTCTGTCATGATTTTGATGCGGGTTTTGGGGCTGATACGATCCGTGAAACGGATTTTATACCCCACGGTGGTTCCGATCTCCTCACCCATTTCTTCGGCAATGCGGTTGGCTACGGATATGGCGGCGATGCGTCTGGGCTGCGTACAGCCAATCCGTCCGGCGACACCCCGGCCGGCGGCCAGACAGAATTTGGGCAGTTGGGTGGTTTTACCGGATCCGGTGTCGCCGGAGACGATCAGAACCCGATTGCCGGCAATGGCCTGAATGATTTCGTCTTTGCAGGCCGTGATGGGCAGATCAGGATCATATTTCAAGCAGTATGGAATTTGCAAGTGGCGCCGGAAATGGGCAATTACCAAAATTCTGAAAGATTACGTGATGTTCCCGGTCTGGTCAACAGGTCCTGACGAATCCGCGTGATCCGCTGATTTTCCATTATTTTCCGGACTTTCGGCAGTTTGAACACCGGAAGGTGCTTTTTTCTTTCTGCGGCGTTTTCGTTTTTTCGGCGCGGATGTCGGAACAGGTTGTGCCGGAACGGGAGTCTCTTCGGGCTGAACCGTCTCCGGCATGGCAGGCATCACATCTGAAGTTGTGGGAACATCCGGTTCCGCTTCGAAAACAATAACCGGATCCAGGTCGGGCTCGGCGTCATATTCGATGTCGGATTGCGGACCAAAACCAAAAAAAGCACCAGGGAAATAGTCTTTTCCACGGGGGATAGTGAACTTGAAGGATGGCGCAGATGGCGCAAAATGCTCGGCGGGCTTTCCCCTCGCCGGCTGTTTCCGGGGTGGTCGGCCATCTTTTCTTATCGGCCGTTTTTCACGTTCAATGCGGATGGGGCCTGCCTTGTCTTCCTTGAACCAGTCATCCTGAGCCCAAACAACCGGGATTCTGGCATTCAACATGTCTTCTATCTGTTCCAGATGAAACACATAGGCCTCACAAGCCAAGGACAGGGATTTTCCCGTTTTTCCGGCCCGTGCCGTGCGTCCGATCCGGTGAATATAGTTTTCGGGATCCTGGGGCAGGTCATAGTTGATGACATGGGTGATGTCTTCGACATGTATACCGCGTGACGCAACATCGGTTGCAACCAGTATTTTTAACGTGCCATCCTTGAATTGCTCCATGAGTTTCAGGCGTTTTCGCTGCGGCAGATCGCCGCTGATGCCTTCGGCCGGATAACCGTTTCCTTTCAGTTTGCGGGCCACCCATTCCACGCCGGTTTTGGTGTTGACAAAAACCAGAACACGGGTCCAATCCTCTTTTTCCAGGATTCCCAAAAGCAGCGGCAGTTTTTGATCCATCCCCACATGAAACAGGGATTGCTCGATACCTTCAACCGTTGCCTTTTCAGGCGCAACCGCGATAAATTCCGGCAGGTTCATGAATTCATAAGTCAGTTCCAGAACCCGGTACGAGAGCGTTGCAGAAAACAGCATGGACTGGCGCCGGTCATATCGGGGCAGTTTTTTCAGAATAAACCGCATGTCCTTTTCAAAACCCATATCCAGCAGGCGATCGGCTTCATCGATGACCACAAGTTGAATGTTCTGGGTTTTAAAAATGCCCTGACGATAGTAGTCGATAATTCTTCCCGGTGTGCAGATGACAATATCCGTACCATTCCGAAGCGCATCGGCCTGTTTCTGGTAATCCACGCCACCGATAAAATGATTGATGATCAGTCCGGTATGGCGGCCAATCAGGCTGGCTTCCTCATAAATCTGAAGCGCCAGTTCCCGGGTGGGCGCCACAATCAGGGCCGATGGAAGCCCGGGCGTTTTGGGCGGGTGAGTCAGAAGCTGGGTGAACACGGTGACCAGAAATGCGGCGGTTTTGCCTGTCCCGGTCTGAGCCTGCCCGGCAACATCTTTTCCTGCCAGGGAGACCGGCAGGGTTTCGGCCTGAATGGGGGTACAATTGATAAACCCGGACTCGGTCAGCCCGATTTGCAGCGGCTCCGGCAATTCAAACTGGTCAAACCGCTTTTCCGTCAGGAATACGGGTTTGTCCGCTCGAAAATCGCCAGGCGATTCATCTGTATGCTCTGTCATTATTGTGGTATGCCTCTTTGAAAAATCATTATGAATTCTGAGTTGTAATTTCTGAATCGGGTTTTTATTTTGCCGAATCAAAGCTCAATCATATTCTTCTTTTTTATCTGAAATGTGATTTTTTATCAAGATAATTAATGTCTTGAGAAAATTCAGCACGACGAGCATCCGGAAGTGATACCGAAAGCTACCAGGATCGTCTGACTGGAACACCGCCTTCATGAAGGTAATCCTTGATCCCGGATATGCTGTAGGTTCCATAATGAACCATGGATGCGATGAGTGCAGCATCCGCATTGCCCTCGGTCAGAACCCTCAGCAGATGTTCCGGTTTCCCGGCGCCGCCGGATGCGATGACCGGAATGCCGACATGAGTTGAAATCAGGGATGTCAGATTCAGTTCATACCCTTCTTGTGTCCCATCGGCATCGATCGAATTGAGACAAATTTCCCCTGCACCCAGTGACTCGGCCCGTTTGGCCCACTCCAGCGCATCGATTCCCATATGGGTCCGGCCGCCGTTGATTACCATTTCATACCCGGATGGAATGGCAGAAGAGGGCTTGACCTGTTTGACATCCATTCCCAAAACGATACATTGATTTCCAAACGCTCTGGCGCCTTCCTGAATGATGGCTGGATTTTTGACAGCCGCGGAATTGACACTGATTTTTTCCGCACCGGCCAGAAGCACCCGCCGCATGTCTTCCAGGCTTCGAATGCCGCCCCCGACGGAAAACGGTATAAAAATGGTTTCCGCCACCCGTCTGACCACATCGATCATGATATCCCGTTTGTCACTCGAGGCCGTGATATCATAAAACACGATCTCATCGGCGCCTGCCTCATAGTAAAACCGGGCCATTTCAACCGGATCACCGATATCCACATTGTTCTGGAACTTGATGCCCTTGGTTGTTTTTCCTTCCCGGACATCCAGACAGGGGATGATGCGTTTGCTAAGCATGATGGATTTTCTTTACCTGAAAAAGGGTACAGGGTACAAAGTTCAGGGTGCAGCGGTTATGTGCCGGAATGCAGGATGGCGGCACTTTCAGTCTACAGCCTTCAGCCTTCCATGTCATGGATTCCAGAGACAGAAGTTTTTCAGCAGGCGAAGACCGGGCCGCCCACTTTTTTCCGGATGAAACTGTGTGGCCACGACATTTTTGTGGCGGATCACCGAAGCAAACCGCAGCCCATAATCGGTTGTGCACAGCACCTGAGCGAAATTGGCCGGATCCGGATAATATCCATGCACAAAATAAAATTCATCCGAATCCTTCACCCCGTTCAAAATGGGGTGGGCTGCTGTTGGCTGAATGCGGTTCCATCCCATGTGAGGAATTTTCAAACGCTGTCCGTCAATGGACAGGTCGGCCGGAAAAGATCGAACCGTTCCATCGATGATTCCCAGACAGATTGTCTGATTCTCGTCACTTCGACTCAGGATAATCTGGGTACCGAGACAGATTCCCAGGATGGGTTTTAACTGATCGAATGCCTGTCTGATCGCGGCATCCAACCCCAAGGCTTTCAGACTGGCCATGGCTGATCCCGCGGCCCCGACACCGGGGAAAATGATGCGCTCCGCCGCAGCAATTTGCGCCGGATCACGGGTGATGACACATGAAAAACCCAGATATGTAACGGCCCGCGCCACACTGGTCAGATTTCCCGCGTCATAATCAATAATGGCGATCATGTTCTTCTATCCAACGGCTGTTTTGGCAGCCTCCCAATAATCGTTCCATTGTGTTTCAGAAAGCGTTGACAGGGGCAGTCCCTGATCGCTGACGGTTTTTTCCAGATGCCTGAACCGTTTTTCAAATTTGTGCGTGGCATCGGCCAAAGCGGTTTCCGGATGTATCCTGGAAAAACGGGCCACATTCACCAGAGAAAACAGGATGTCACCAAATTCCATGCCGATCCGGTCCAGACGATCTGGCGGGATTTTATCGTTATCAGGAGGCAGTTTATCTGTTTCATGAATAAATTCCGCCCATTCCTCTTCGACTTTTTTCATCACATCCGCCAGGGTTTTCCAGTCAAAACCGGAACGGGCCGCCCGTTCGGAAACCCGGTACGCCCGGATCAGGGCAGGCAGCCCACGGGGGATGGAATCCAGAACGCCTGATTTGCCGGTAAGGGATTTTTCCTGCTGTTTGATTGTCTGCCACTGCTTCCGAACCTCATCAGAGGAGTTGAGTCGATCGTCACCAAAAACATGGGGATGGCGGCGGATCATTTTGTCGACCGTATTTGTGATGACATCCGAAAGGGAAAATTTTCCGGTTTCCCGATACAGACACACCAGAAACAGCAGTTGAAACAAAACATCCCCCATCTCTTCACAGATATCGGCGGATCGATCCGCATGAATCGCATCGATCAATTCATACATTTCTTCCACCAGATAGACCGACAGGCTTTTGGGTGTCTGCTTTCGGTCCCAGGGGCATCCATTGTCGCCCCGCAGCCTGTCGATGAGGTGAATGACCGGTTGAACCGTATCGCATTCCAAATTTATAGCGGAAGATTCCACGCTTTTTTCAGTTCCTTGATTTTATTATCAAATGCCTGTTTCATTTCCGGTGAAACCAGTCTGGACAGTTTTTCGGAGGCCCAGGAGACACGGGGGGCCATAAGAGATTCCCGAATCAACGAGTTCCCTTTTGGGAGAAATGCGGTCAGCATCACCAAAAGGATCGAAACGATCAGAACGCCTTTGAACAACCCGAATATCAGACCGGACAACCGGTCAATCCATCCCAGAAAAACGATGTTCATCAAATATTTGATGATGACGCCCAAAATACTGATGGCGATAAATACACCGCAAAAAATCAGCATGAAGGCGAGTATATTGGCGTAGGCCAAATTGGATATCCATGCGCTAAATGAACCTGCCAGACCTGGATAATAGGTATAGCCGGCGTAAAATCCAGCCAACACCCCGATAATGGAACTGATTTCCTTGACCAGTCCCCTGAAAAAGCCCCGTATCAGACAATATCCCAGAATAATCAGGATAGTGGTATCAAATGGATTCATTACGTATTACCCTTGGGTGAATACAAAAAATTCGTGTCCGTGACGTGCCCGGCCCCGAATTCAGAAATTACCGTGAAAATGCAACAGCAGAATTCAGTAGTCAGGATTCAGAATTCAGTATAGCTTTCAAGATAAAAATCTTGAAAGCTATATTCGGAAACGATGTAGCAGAACAGTTATGGGGAGTCAAGGCGATTTTCCCTTTTAATTGGATGGGATATAATTGTCATTTGCATCGGGTTTGATACCTGTGATATACAGAGCCGACACAATGCAACCGGGATGAATCATGGCAGACAGATACGTAAACACCCTGCCCAGTGGTTCAAATATCAAAAATTCAACCGATGGGATTATGACCTCAGAACGAACGGATTCACCCCATACCCGTCTGACCTTTTCCGATATTGATCTGGCCAGACAACTTTTCGGCGAGCGCAACTGCCATCTGAAAAAGATTGCCGAAGGCGTTGACGTCCAAATCGACACACGTGGAAATACGGTAATCATCACCGGTGATTCCCATGCCGAAAAACTGGCTGAAACGATTCTGAAACAGGTGTATGATCTGTTGAAAAGCGGTTATCCGATCTATCCAAACGATATCAATTATGCCATCAGTGTTCTCAGCTCAAATGATCAGGCCAATCTGAAGGATATTTTCCTGGATACGGTTTATATCACCAGTAAAAAAAATCCGATAACGCCCAAAAGTTTGGCTCAGAAAACCTATATTGACGCCATCCGGTCTTTTGATATCGTGTTTGGCATCGGGCCGGCCGGAACCGGCAAGACTTATCTGGCCATGGCCATGGCCGTGGCAGAACTGACCAAGGGAACGGTTCGGCGGATCATTCTGACGCGGCCTGCTGTGGAAGCCGGTGAAGCCCTTGGATTTTTACCCGGCGATCTGGCGGAAAAGGTGGACCCGTATCTTCGACCCCTTTATGATGCGCTTCATGACATGATGCGGTTTGAAAAGGTGTCAGGCCTGATCCAACAGGGTATTATCGAGGTTGCACCGCTGGCATTCATGCGCGGCAGAACCTTAAATGATGCGTTTATCATTCTGGATGAGGCTCAGAACACCACAACCGAACAGATGAAAATGTTTCTGACCCGGATCGGATTCAATTCCAAAGCCGTCATTACGGGCGATATCACGCAGATCGATCTCCCGTCTGAAAAGCTGTCCGGCCTGATTGAAGCCAAAAATATTCTTCAGAACATCTCCGGCATCCGGATGGTATTTTTTTCCAAACAGGATGTGGTTCGGCATAAACTGGTTCAGGATATCCTGAAGGCATATGAAGAACTTGAAAAGGATCGTTCACGATGAAGCTTGAATCTCCGGGTGAGGCGATCAGAAATTTTCTGTATTCCCATTCGTCTGTTCGATGGATACTTCTGTTTGGTGTTACACTGATTTTTGTCGTTCTGCTGTATCCCAGCCTGGTTTCACCAGTCTATCAGTACACCATCGGGGATGTTGCCGAAAAAGACATCAAGGCCAGAAAAGATTTTCTGGTCGAGGATATCGATGCCACTGAAGTCAACCGGCGAAAGACAGCCGAAGAAATTATTTCGGTCTATGACCTGGACGCCGCACTGACCAAGAGCCTGACCAACAATATTCGCAAAGCCTTTGGAAGTGCCCGAAAAATAATTGAATCCGAAAAAGCTGCGGAATTGGCGCCAGGGTCCGGATCGATTGCAGAAATTGCCGGTGTGTCGATTAAAAAGCCGTCGCTTCATGAACGGGTTCTGGAACAGAAAATCCTGTTTGAAGAGATCTTGGGGTTTTCCATCAGCGACGGATCCTATGCGGTACTGGAAAAGGAAGGATTCAGCCAGGCCATAGAAGATATGATCATTCGGATTCTGACCACCATCCTGGATAACGGGGTGATTATCAGCAAGGATATTTTGCTTCGGGAATCCGACAAGGGAATTATTCTTCGAAACATGGAAAGCGGTGGTGAAAATATTATCATCCGCCTGAAATCATTTTATGGACTGGATCAGGCCAAAACCATGGTCCGCGTGGTGGGTGCACCGATTCTGACCGATTTTAATCATCAGACCAGAAACCTGATTGTCGAGATGGTTCAGCAACTGATTCAGCCCAACATCGCATACAACCGCAAGGAGACCGAGGACCGAAAGAAAAAGGTGTATGACAGCGCCAAGCCGGTTCTGTACAAAATCAAGGCTGGCGAGATGCTGCTTCGGGAAGGCGAACGGGTCACCGCTGGGCATCTTCTGAAACTCAATGCCCTTCAGGATCAGAAAAAAAAATATTTTGCCGTATCAAATGTTGCCGGTGCGGCCATGATCATGCTCTGCCTGCTGTCCATCTCCTACATCCTTCTCAACTTTCTGAACAGTCCCATTCATCGTGATCTGAATAAAAATCTCATCTTTATTTCATCCGTGCTGATCGTTTTTTTCCTGGTGGCACGGATATCCTTTGTGTTTGCCGACGGCATTTCCCAGAACGTTCCCTATGGCATCACCGCTTCCGCAATCCTGTTCATCATCCCCATTCCGGCAGGCGCCATGACCATCTGCCTGTTTATGGGAATCCATGTCGCTGCAATCTGTGCGGTCATTTTATCGACCGCCACGGCGTTTCTGATTCAGAACCGGTTTGATGTCATGATTTATTTCATGCTGAACAGCCTGGTTGCTGCCTGGTGCGTACAACGGTGCCGGGAACGCAAGGTGTTCATTCGGGCAGGTCTCATCATTGGCGCATTGAATGTGGGGCTGGCAACCGCCATCTGTTTTTATGAAGCCAGGCTGTCACTGCCGGATCTGGTCTGGGCCTGGGCGTTTGCGTTTATCGGGGGGATAGGAACCGGAATTGTGGCCGCAGGTATTGCACCACTGTTTGAACTGGCCTTTGATTACACAACGGATATCAAACTTCTGGAGCTTGGCAATCTGGACCGTCCGATCCTGCGGCAGTTGATGATCGAAGCGCCGGGGACCTATCATCATTCGGTCATCATCGGATCCATGGTAGAAGCGGCCGCATCTGAAATCGGCGCCAATCCGCTTCTGGCCAAAGTTTGCGGGTATTATCATGATATTGGAAAAATAAAAAAACCCGGCTATTTCATAGAAAATCAGATCAATGGGAAAAACCGGCATGACAAGCTGGCGCCATCCATGTCCAAACGGATTCTGGCTGCACATGTCAAAGACGGGGCCGAGATTGCCCGTGAGCACAAACTGGGCAAATCCATTGTCGATACCATTCTGCAGCATCACGGGACCAGCCTGATGACCTATTTTTATGAAAAAGCCCGGCAGATCAAAAGTGATCAGGAAGTCAACATGGATGATTACCGCTATCCCGGACCCAAACCCCAAACCCGGGAAGCCGGTCTGGTGATGTTGGCCGATGTGGTCGAAGCCGCATCCCGGACACTGGACAACCCCACGCCGGCCAGGATTCAGGGACTGGTTCAGAATCTGATCAACAAAATCTTTTCGGATGGCCAGCTCAGCAACTGTGAACTGACACTGAAAGATCTCAACAGCATTGCCAAGACCTACATCAAAATTTTAAACGGCATTCATCATCACCGTATTGAGTATCCGGAAAAATTGGTTCTGGTCGGGGGAAAGGCTAAAGATGGGCGTTCTGATAAGCAACCGCCAAAAACGGAAAAGGATTCATCTAAGGACAACCCGCCAAAAAGCCCAGGCCATCTTAAACGCCTTGGGTTATCCTGAGCATGAGCTGTCCATTCTGATTGTCGATGATTCCCGGATTGAAATATTAAACCGCGACTATCTCCATCATGAGGGGCCGACCAATGTGATTTCCTTCCCCATGCAGGAAGGAGAATGCAGTGGCATCAACCCCCATATTCTGGGAGATGTCGTGATTTCCGTCGATACGGCAAAACGTGAGGCCGCCCTGGCAGGAATTCCCTTTCATCTTCGCTTCATTCAACTCCTGATCCACGGCATTCTTCATCTGGCCGGCTATGATCATGAAGGATCGGAAGCCGAAGCGGAAAAGATGGAGGCAAAAAGCGAAGAACTGATTCATATGCTCTCACAGTTGAAGGAAACCGCATAAATGTTCGTGGTCACCGCAAGCGAAATGCAGAAAATGGACGGGCTGACCATCCAGGAATTCGGTTTGCCCGGGCGGATTCTGATGGAAAATGCGGGACGGGGGGCTGCCGAAATGTTGCTGAAACGGATTTCGAACCAGCCTTCCCATCATGTCGGAATACTGGCCGGACGGGGCAATAACGGGGGCGACGGATTTGTCATTGCCCGGTATCTGGCCCAGAAAGACGTTTTAACCGGGGTCTATCTTCTGACTTCAAAAGACCGGGTATCCGGAGACGCGGCAGACAATCTGGCTCTTTTGGCATCAATCGGTATCCCGGTCATTGAATTGCCGGATCCGGCCACCTTCGCGGATCATGAATCCGACATGGCCCGGCACACCCTGTGGGTGGATGCCCTGCTGGGGACCGGACTGAATGCGGACGTCATTGGTCTTTACCGTCAGGCCATTGAATTTCTCAACCGGTCTCAAAAACCGGTACTGTCCGTTGATATCCCGTCCGGCCTTTCGGCAGACACCGGCTTACCCATGGGGTGCTGTGTCAGGGCCGACACCACCGTGACATTCGGATTTCCCAAAATCGGCCATATGCTGTATCCCGGGGCTGAATACACGGGCAAGCTTCATACCATCGATATCGGCATTCCGCCGCATATTGTACGGCAAGTCAATCCCCGGCAGGAACTGATCACGGATGTAACCATTCAACAGATCTATCACCCAAGAATGAACACCGCCCACAAGGGAAACGCCGGGCATCTTCTGATTGTGGCCGGATCACCGGGAAAAGCCGGGGCCGCGGCGCTGGCTGGCCGGGGGAGTCTCCGGTGCGGGGCCGGACTCGTCACCCTGGCTGCCCCTGCCAACGTGGTTCCCATACTCCAAACCCTGAACATGGAGGCCATGGCCGCGCCGCTTCCGGAAACAGAAGATGGATTTCTGTCAGAAGCTGCGTTTGAATTTCTGATGAAGACCGCTGCCGATAAAAAATGTATCGCACTGGGGCCCGGAATCGGTACCCATCCGGAAACCGTGGCCCTGGTTCACCGGATCATGTTGAACGCCAGAATTCCCCTTGTCATCGATGCAGACGGGCTGAATGGGTTGTCCCTGGATACCACTGGCCTGAAACAGGCAAATGCCCCCATCATTCTGACCCCGCATCCGGGTGAAATGGCCCGGCTTGCCGGATGCAGCGTGGCAGACGTTCAGGCAGACCGGATTGGGGTGGCAAGGCACTTTTCAGTCACACATCGGATTTATCTGATACTGAAAGGCGCCAGAACACTGGTTGCACTTCCAAATGGAAAGGTATATGTGAATCCGACTGCAAATCCCGGAATGGCCTCCGGCGGCATGGGAGATGTGCTGACCGGGATCATCGGAGCCTTGGTGGCCCAGGGCTATGGTCCGGAGGATTCATGCCGGCTGGGGGTGTATCTTCATGGACAGGCTGCGGACAACCTGAAGCAGTCACAGGGCCCTCAGGGATTTCTGGCATCGGATGTGGCAGATGAAATACCCCGTGTGTTTCAGAAAATCCATGAAAACCGAATTCCATGAGTATTGAATATTCTGTCGACGAAACTTCCGTCAGCCTTATCTCAGCTTGCGCAGACCAAACCCGAACGCTGGGCCAAATCATCGGTAATCTGGCCCAGCCCGGCATGATCATTACGCTGACCGGTGAGCTGGGAAGCGGCAAAACCTGCCTGGTTCAGGGGGTGGCAAAGGGACTGGATGTTCGCGACACCCGTGATGTGGTCAGCCCATCCTACACCCTGGTAAACCACTATCCCGGCAGGCTGCCACTCTATCATATCGATCTCTACCGAATCACGGCAGATGATCTGGATGATATCGGGCTGGATGAAATACTGGCCGGTGATGGCGTGGTGGCCATTGAATGGGCGGAAAGGCTGCCGCCTGATTTTTGGGGACAACATTTAGTAACGGTTCGGATTGAATGTTCTGCTGTCGATGACAGACATATCCAAATTGCCGGATATGGACGATATCAGGACATGGCCCGGCAGATCATTTTGAATCTGTCGGATTGACAATGGGTCATGATACATTTGTGTTAACCACAGCGTACGCCGTACGCTTTTTTGATGAATACCGAAGAAAGGAACGGGTCTATGGCGTTGATTGTTCAAAAATTTGGCGGAACATCGGTTGCAACCATTGAGCGGATACAGAATGTCGCCAGACGGGTCATCAAGACGTTTGAGCAGGGCAATGATGTGGTGGTGATTCTGTCTGCCATGGCAGGTATCACGGACAGTCTGATTGAAATGGCTCAGGAAATCACCCGAACTCCGGAAAAGCGTGAGCTGGATGTGCTGCTGGCCACCGGCGAACAGACCACGGCGGCACTTCTGGCTATGACCCTGAATGCCATGAATTACCCATCCAAATCCCTTCTGGGATATCAGGCAGAAGTGGTCACGGACTGCACATTCGGGAACGCCCGCATCATGGATATCCGCGCCAGCCGTATCAGGGAATTTCTGAAACAGCATTATATCGTGGTGGTTGCAGGCTTTCAGGGCTGCGACCTGGAAGGCAATATTACAACACTGGGAAGAGGGGGTTCCGACACATCCGCTGTTGCAATTGCCGCGGCCTTGAAGGCGGATGTGTGCGAAATATATACCGATGTCAATGGGGTCTATACAGCGGACCCAAATGTCTGCGGCAAGGCCAGAAAAATCGACCGGATTTCCTATGATGAAATGCTGGAAATGGCCAGTCTGGGCGCCAAGGTGCTGCAGATTAGATCCGTTGAGTTTGCCAAAAAATATCAGGTTCCGGTTCATGTCAGATCATCGTTTAGTGAGGAGGAAGGAACAATGGTGGTAAATGAGGATGAAAGCATGGAGCGCCTGGTCGTTTCCGGCGTGACCTGCAGCAAGAATGACGCCAGAATTACCCTGATCAAGGTCCCGGATCAGCCCGGCATCGCGGCAAAAATTTTTACGCCCGTGTCAGAGGCCGGAATTATCGTGGATATGATCATTCAAAACCGGCATTCGGGTAAATTCAATGACCTGACGTTTACGGTTCCCCGGCCGGATTTTGAAAAAGCCATGCAGATCGAGCGGGAAATCGCCAAGGAAATCGGTGCAGAGGATGTCCTGGGAGATAACGGCATTGCCAAGGTGTCTGTGACCGGTGTGGGTATGAAAAATCATTCCGGTGTCGCATCCCACATGTTTGCGGCTCTGGCAAAGGAGAATATCAACATTCTGATGATCAGCACATCGGAGATTCGAATTTCCTGCGTGATCGATGAAAAATATGCCGAACTGGCGGTCCGGGCCATCCATACGGCATTCAATCTGGATAAAGCATAATATGCACCTGACAGATGATGAGCTGGCGGTTCTGGACGGGAAGGCGGGGGAAGCCGCCGGATTGGCCATGTCTGTCATGAGGGATATGGGGGCGGCTTTTGGCGCAAAACGGCTGATTCCCGTGTCTCAGGTTCATGTCGATACCACCCTGTACATGGTCGATGCCGGGGTCGAATTTGCGGAAAAGATGGCCGCAATGGGCGGCCGGTTTACCATTCCGACATCACTCAATCCCAGCGCCATCGACTTGATTCACTGGCAGGAATACCGGACACCGCCGGATCTTCTGGAAAATTCCAGGCGGATTGAAACCGCTTATCTCAAAATGGGTGCAGCGCCCACCTGGACCTGCACCCCCTTTCAGCATGGACTGATTCCCCGGTTTGGCGAGCAAATTGCCTGGGGGGAATCGAATGCCATCGCATTTGCCAACTCGGTTCTGGGAGCCAGAAGCAACCGGTATGCAGATCTGATGGACATCTGTACGGCCATTATCGGAAAAGTGCCGGAATTTGGTCTGCACCTGGCCGAAAACCGCCGGGCGGAAATTCTGATCCGGCTGGTCGATCTTCCCAATCATTGCTTTGATAATACGGCGATCTACCCCGTTCTGGGGTATCTTTTGGGTGAAATCGCCGGAGATCGGGTTGCCGCCATTCACGGAATTCCACAGCAGGTTCCGATTGACGGACTGAAAGCGTTCAGTGCCGCCGCCGCAGCATCCGGAGCGGTCGGGCTGTTTCACATGATCGGCATCACGCCGGAGGCACAATCGTTTGAAATGTGCTTTCACGGCAGGCAGCCGGAACAGGTGGTGGATATTGATCATCACCGGATTCAGGCAGCAGCGGAAAAACTGTCCGATTCCACTGTTTCAACGGTGGATTTGATTGCACTGGGATGTCCCCATTATTCATTTCAGGAATTCAGAAACCTGATTCGGCTGCTTTATGGTCGAAAAATCAGCGGTTCTGTCGTATTCTGGGTCTTTACCAATCGAAGTGTATATGCCTGGATCCGGGATTGCGGCATACTGAACCAGTTGTCTGACTCAGGCGTCATGGTGTTTACGGATGGATGTCCACTCCAGTATCCCAAGCAATCCTGGCGTTTTTCTGCGGCCATGACCGATTCGGGCAAATTTGCCAGTTACTGTTTTTCTCAAACCGGTCTGGTTTGCGTGTTTGGCAGCCTGCTGGACTGTGTGGAAACGGCTGTTTCAGGCGGGCATGTTCGCCGGAGCATCCTGTGACAGACATTATTTTAAAGGCAAGTCCGGTTGTTTCCGGCACGGCCCAAGGTCAGGCTCTGGTGAGTTTCCGGCCGATCAGTTTCTGGGGCGGCGTCAATCCGCATACCGGCCGGATTCATGAACCGAACCACGAACTGTTTGGACAATCCGTATCCGACCAGATTCTGGTCTTTCCATATGGGAAAGGCTCCAGCACCGGATCACTGATGATTCTGGAGCTGGTTCGGATCAAAAAAGCACCGGCGGCGATCATCAATATCCGCACCGAACCGATCCTGGCAACCGGTCCAATCGTCAGCCGATATTTCTATGGCAAATCCATACCCGTGCTCACCCTTACACCAGAGGATTTTTATCAGCTCAAAACCGGCCAGCATCTGGTTGTCAATGCAGATGACGGATTTGTGGTGATCAGGGACATCCCCTCAAATGCCACTCCAGAATTTTCCCATAGATAACGGTCTTGTTCCGAATCGGGCGGATACATCCCAGTGTCAACCCGGTTCCAATGACTGACAGGCTCAGATTGATCAGCAATCGCAGAAAAATGATCCCCCGCATCAACTTCCCGTTTTTGGGATGCCATTTTTTCAGATAAATATACCGGGACCGGTAAAACAGAATGCGCCCGTCTGCAAGCGGTCCGACACTTTTCCCCTGGGCATGAACAATCCGGGCTGCTGGCACAAAATACACCTTCCATCCATGCGCCCGCATGCGCCTGGCCCAGTCGGTTTCTTCAAAAAAAAAGAAGTATTCCTCATCCAGAAGGCCTGCCTCATCCATGGCCGCTTTTCGAACAATCAGACAGGCGCCGATTCCGGACTCGATTTCAATCGGATGGGAAATCTGCCGGCGTTTACCCGGAAACCGGTGGGGCATCAGAAGCTGAAGCAGCGATTCGTTGGATAAAAGGCCCAGCAGTGAGGGAAAATTGGCGATGGAATTCTGTTTGGAGCCGTCCGTATTTAATAACTGACCACAGGCCATGCCGGCGTTCGGTGTATTTTCCATAAATTCAAACAGGGCGTATGCTGCGCCGGTTGTCAGAACTGCATCCGAATTCAACAGAATAGCATACTGACCGGTCATTTGGCGCAAAGCCTGGTTGTTGGCGGCAGCAAATCCCCGGTTGGATTTGTTTTCAATCAGATGAATATCGGGATGTTGCTGTTTTGCAGCCGCAGCACTGCCATCCATCGATCCATTGTCAACAACCCAAATTTCAAACGGGAGCAATTTGACCGTCTGCATGATTGAATCCAGACATTTCAGGAGCAGAACCCGAGTATTCCAGTTGACAATAATGAAGGATATATTTAATGGTGCCATCTTGAAACAAATCCATTTTCGTCGATTTATATAGCTTTCAAGATAATGTAAAAACCTTCCCTTTTTTATAACGGAGGCGTTTTCCGACAGATTCTTTTGGTTTCTGAATGGTGAATCGTAAAAAATATCTTAAATTGAATTTTCAGGATAAATCAGGTAATAATTTTATGAAACAATTATTTGTCACTAAAAACGATCACATACTGCAATATGCAAAACTGTTGTAATAATTATATTCCACCGAAAGAAAGGAGCAATAATGGGAAACTCTTGGGTTGGCGGGGTAATCCGCAGATTCGTATACATTCATTTTCTTAATTTTCTTTACACGGTATTTTATCGAAGCAGGGGTGCAAAAATTGGAAAATTTTGCAAACTTTTTGGTCGGCTGGACATGACAAGTCCTCGCTATATTACGCTTGGAAATTATGTAGGGATGGCGCCGGGGTCGCGTATTATCGTTCATGGGCCGGACGGTAAACCCAAACCAGTCATCGTAGAAGATTCCGCTTATATGGGTATCAATGCCTTGATACTTCCCGGAGTCAAAGTTGGATTTGGTGCTATTTGTGGAGCAGGCGCCGTAGTCACGCGTGACGTCCCCTCTATGGCGATTGTCGCTGGAAACCCAGCACGAATCATTGGGCAACGTAGCGAAGAGGATCGGATCAGACATTCAACAAACCTGGCAAAGGCCCAGCCGGGTTATTCATAAGAAATAATAAAAAGGTAACGCTTTCTTCACTCCGAATCCGTGGGCACATTGTATGCATTAATAACAAGCGATTGTCAGCGCAGGAGGGCGCCACCTTAACAGGATACGGTTAAAGTTATGAACGAGAGAACGGAATGGAATATTAAAGACAAAGTTTGCATGATTACTGGAGCCAATACAGGTTTGGGAAAAAATACGGCGGTTGAATTGGCAAAAATGGGCGCCCATGTTTTCCTGGCATGCAGATCCATAGACCGAACTCTTCCGGTAATCAACGAAATCCAGACTCTTGCAGGACCTGGAAAGGCGGATTATCTTCCGTTGAATCTGGCATCGTTCGCATCGATCAGAAATTGTGTCAGCATGTTTATGTCAACCGGTCTTCCGCTACATGTATTAATTAACAACGCGGGTATCGCCGGCTACGGAGGCTCTACAGAAGATGGTTTTGACATGGAAATTGGTGTAAATTATCTGGGACATTACCTTCTGACACGGTTGTTGATTGAAAAGCTGCGGACATCTGCGCCTGCCCGAATAATCAATATCACCAGTTATTCCCACAGAAGAATCAAGTCCATTCAATGGAATTTGATACAGAATCCTACCCCCGAGTTTATATGGTCAAATCGTACCTATCCCCTATCCAAGTTTTTTAATATTCTATTTACCCGTGAATTGGCCAAAAGACTTGATGGCTCTCGCGTAACCACATATGCGGTTCATCCCGGATTTGTATCAACTGATATTTTTAGGCCAGCCCCGTTACCGATTCGTCTTTTGCTTCGTGCGATTCTGCCATCCAGTAAACAGGGTGCCAAAACTCAAATTTTTTGTGCGACAGAGCCAACCATCAGTCAAGAGTCTGGCCAGTTCTACGCAGGATGTAAAAGAGGCCATCCATCGACGTTGTCTCAGAATGCCCAACTTGCTGAAGAATTGTGGCAGCGAAGCGAAACATGGTGTAATCTTACCTCAAAATAACAGAAAAGAGTAACCCTTATGGCGTTTCGTGAAGAAATCGACACAATGGGAAAATTATCTGTGGATTCCACGGCGTATTATGGTCCTTCCACGCAAAGGGCAATGAATAATTTTCCGATCAGTGGACTGAATTTCCCGCTTGTGTTTTATCAACACATGGCAATTATTAAAAAAGCAGCGGCGATAACGAATACAGAACTGGGTCTTCTGGAAAAAAGAATAGGAACTGCCATTGCTGAAGCTGCCCAGGATATTATCGACGGCAAATTGGAAAATGAATTTGTGGTTGATGTTTTTCAAACCGGCTCTGGAACATCGACACATATGAATATGAACGAGGTTATCGCTTCACGAGCCAATGAAATTCTGACCGGCATTCGCGGTGGCAAATCACCTGTTCATCCAAATGATCATGTAAATATGGGACAAAGCAGCAATGATGTCTTTCCGTCGACAATTCATATCTCGGCTTTGACCCTGATAAAAAATGAGTTGATTATTGCATCTCAATACCTTAAGAAAACAATTTTACATAAAGCTAATGAATTTAATGGTATTTTAAAAATTGCCAGAACACACGTTCAGGATGCGCTTCCGATCACGCTTGGCCAAGAATTTTTTGGATTTGCCAGCCATATCTCCCATGGCATTCATCGGCTTGAATCCATTGAAACATCTCTTTCAGAGTTGCCTATCGGTGGAACTGCAGTCGGAAACGGAGATAATACTCATCCGAAATTCGCTCAAAAAGTGATTCATCAAATTTCGTCCCTGACCGGTATAAAATTTCGGGAAGCAGAAAATCATTTTGAAGCTCAATCCGGACGGGATGCAATTGTCGAAACCAGCGGAGTTCTGAAAACCCTTGCCGTAAGCCTGACCAAAATTGCAAGCGATATTCGATGGCTGTCATCGGGTCCAAGGTGTGGGTTGGGCGAAATTTCTTTGCCCGACTTGCAGCCGGGGTCATCCATCATGCCTGGAAAGATCAACCCCGTGATTCCAGAGGTTGTGATTCAGGTGGCGGCACAAGTGATCGGAAATGATACGGTTATTACACTATGTGGACAGGGCGGAAATTTTCAACTGAATACCATGATGCCAGTGATGGCTTATAATTTGTTGCAGTCGATTTCACTAATGGCATCAGCGTCCCGTATTTTTGCAGCATCTTGTATATCCGGTATTCAACCCAACATCGATAAATGCCGGGATAATATTCATAAGAGCCTGGCCTTAGCCACTTATCTGGTTCCGCTTATTGGATATGACCGGGCTGCTGAAATTGCCAAAAAAGCTTTTGAAACCGGTCAGACAATATATGATGCTGCAGGAGGCGAATCTGATATTTCACCAGATGACCTGGAAATTGTTTTGGGCGGCAGGGGATAACCCTGACTGCATATTTGTCAAAGAATCGGCTCGCCAATTTTTGCCTTTTGGGCTGACCTCATGGCCAATGTAATTTACATGGAGGGATTATTATGTCTTCAAAGCGGTATTCCATCAAGGCAGCGTGTCCAAAATGCGGTTGCACTCAGTTGACAGTCATGACCCCTGAAGAAATCAGGGCGAAATATGGCGATGTTCCCAACATCGATCTGGAATGCGGAGAATGTATGCTCAAATACACGACTCCCATGAAGGATGCATGTCCGGATTGGGATAAAGAATGCAACATCAAGTGATTAAAATGACTTGCATGAATCGTTCACCCAATGCCAGATGTTATACCTGTTCGTGATTGCAGCGATTCAGATGAAAATGGACTTGCTTTGCAACGACCTTATTTACCGGACAAGGTGTCGTCCTTTTTTCATCATGCAATATAGCTAATGGGGACGTTGGTATGGACACAATAACAGAGCAGCAACGATTTTGCGATCGGGAGTTCACTGCCCAAGAGGTATCGATAATCCAGGAGGTGATTGCAACCTGCAATGGACTCAGTCGGTTTGAGCTGGCTCATACAGTTTGTGAACTTTTGGACTGGAAACGCCCGAATGGCAGGCTTAAAGCCCGGGAATGCAGGGATCTGCTTGAGCGTCTGGAAGATCAAGGGGTGGTAAGGCTTCCGGAAAAAAAATCGGCCGGATCGAAAGCTTCCAGAAAGCACAAGGATGCCGAGATAGCCAAACATTCCTTCAGCACACTCACCGGCAGTGTGGAAGCATTTCTGCCTTTGCGGGTTGAGCTGGTTCAACGTCCGGAACAGCGGGAGTTGTTCCTGGAACTTATGGGTCGGTATCATTATCTGGGATACGCGATGCCCTATGGGGCACGTCTGCAGTATCTGATCAGCGTCGAACAGCCCCGACGCGAAGTGGTGGGGTGTGTGCAGTTCTCCTCTCCGGCCTGGCGGATAAAAGATCGGGATCAATGGATTGGCTGGGACGATGAGACCCGTAAGTCGCGACTGCAGCATATAGTCAACAACAGTCGTCTGCTTATTTTGGCGCAAATTGACAATTTGGCCAGCAAGATGCTTTCCGATGTGATGCGGCGTTTGCGCGGTGACTGGGGTAATGAATACAAGGTGGAGCCCTGGCTGGTGGAAACAATGGTGGATCGTCAACGGTTTCAAGGGGGCTGTTACCGGGCGGCTAACTTTCTGGAGATTGGACAAACCACCGGGCGCGGACGCAATGATCAGACCAAAGACCGTCGCGAGTCTGAGATAAAAACGGTGCTGGTCTATCCGCTTATCAAATATGCAAGACAAAAGCTATCGGCCAGTCGGTAATCTGTGAATGCACTGGGCAGAAAAATGCTATAGCTTTCAAGATAAAGATTTTGGGCGCGTTACCGGTCGGGGATGACCGACAGTTTTTCAAGACGTCAGCCGCAAAAGGTCCATCCCCTGCTGCCTTGCCGAAATCATTATCTTAAAAGCTATATTACACTTTGGGAGACTGTTCATTTTAAGCATAAGTCATTTATATCAGCCTGTTGAAGCAACGATAAGGCAGCCCCTAAGAATAATAAGATACGCATTATCCTTTTCAATCGAATGTGTCGTATAATCCAATTTTGGATCCAAGCATATACGTTTTTGACCGATATTATTAAGGACTGACATTGAAATCGAAAGTTGCCATAACTGGTATTGGGATGGTCACCCCTTTGGGTATAACCACTCATGATTGCTGGGAAAATATGGTTGCTGGAAAATCAGGTATTGATCTTATTCGGCAGTTTGATACGTCAGGCTGTATTACCAAAATTGGTGGTCAGATACCTGATTCATATTTTTCTTTAGAAAAAGCGTATTTTTCTGAAAATCAACTGATACGGACAAGCCTTCCAAACAGACTATCTTTATATTGTGTTAAACAAGCCATTGACGACAGCCAGATTGTCCTGAACCGGATGGATTCTCAAAATATTTCTGTGATATCCGGTTCAGGGGGTTCTTCCTATGGTGATGAAATTTCAGAAATGGAAAAAGAACTTGGTATGCAATTAGCGCCTGGATGGGAAATGTTGGATGCCCATGCAGCCATTGTTGGCCGTGAATTTGGATTTCAGGGACCGTGTTTCAATGTCGCAACTGCCTGTTCATCAGGTGCTTTTGCGGTAGGTTTAGGGTATGACCATGTCATAAACAACCATGGTGTATGCATTGTTATTGGGGTTGATACAATGCTTCTTAAGGATACGGTTGTTGGATTTAACCAGTTAATGGCGTTATCCGAACATAACCAGTTTCCTAACAAAGCAAGTCGTCCCTTTGATAAAAAGAGATCCGGATTTGTAATATCTGATGGAGCTTGCGCGATAATATTAGAGCCCTATGATTGGGCAGTTGCCAGAAATGCACGGATTTATGCAGTGATATCCGGTTATGCCATGACTTCAGAAGCCTACAATATCATGGCGCCAGAACCAGGTGGCGCAGGAATGGCTGAAACAATGAGGCTGGCATTGATTCGATCGGGTATCGGCATTGACAATATTGGATATATTAATGCACATGGAACTTCAACCATACATAACGATCTTGCTGAGACACAGGCGATCAAACTGGTTTTTGGTGAAAGAGCGTCTCAAATACCTGTTAGCTCTCAAAAATCAATGATTGGCCATACAATTGGAGCTGCTGGAACAATTGAGACTGCTGTGACAGCACTTACGCTGTATAACCAGATTATTACACCTACCATCAATTATGAGGAACCGGACCCATTGTGTAATTTGGATTATGTCCCCAATCAATCAAGGCTGGTTTCCGGTTTATCGTCTGCCTTGACAAATTCCTTTGGATTTGGTGGGCATAATTGTACAGTTGCACTGGAAATCAATTTACCATATGATACCTATGCGGGATAATATACAGTAATTATTTGTATTCTTAGAATTGATGATATTGGGTTGAACAAGCTGTATACTCACTTAGAGCCTGTTTGAAGATTCTGGATCAGGCCTGATCCAGAATCTTCAAACAGGCTCTTGAAATATTCGTAATTTTGTTTTTGTGACAATCTCAAGGGGCAATTTAAACACTGTTTCCCTGTGATTCATATGGTCAGGATAATATTTTTGGGATGGAACCATGCAGGAGGCAAATGTGAACGGAAGAGATGTGTTTATTACCGGAATTGGATCCTATTCACCAGGTAATCCTGTTCCTTTTGATCAAATAGAGGATGTATTGGGTAGAATAACTGACGCATCACCAAAAATAATGCGACGAATTGACAAAATGCGGCCTGTGATAAAGGAACTACTTGGTATTGAGTATTCTCATTACGCACTTGATCAGCAATCGCGAAGAATGACTGAAAACAATGTATCGATGAGTGTCAAAGCGGCTGAAAAAGCCTTTGAAAATGCCGATATATCAGCAGGACAGGTTGATTTGATTGTTTATGCAGGCATTCTGTACGATTGCCTTTGCCCGCCTTCCAGTGTGCTGGTTCAAGAAGCATTAAATATTCCTTATTGTGCCGAAATGGCCATTCATTCAAATTGCACGGCCATCTATAAGGCCATACAAGTCGCAGCCGACTCAATCGCGATAGGAAGATACGATACAGCTCTGGTTGTTACATCGCAGATGTCTTCCGCTTTTTTAAGGGCAGAATATTTCAACCAGAAAGCCATAACCGAAGAGCAGGCGATTTTACGATGGTTTCTTAGCGATGGTGCAGGCGCTTTAATCATTTCTTCCGAAAGGCCCAGCAAGAAAGGATTTAAAATTGTCGATACGTATCTTGAATCTGTTGGGGTTGGTATTCCGCCGACCATGAAAATGATGATTGGGGCAGAAAATCATATCATACCGGATTTTTATGAAAAAGGTCTACATCACTTAACACAGGATATCAAAACGGTTTCAAAAATTGCTCCTGACATGTTTATTAAAGGTTTGAACACCATGATCGAAAAATCAAAACTGGATGTGGGCACTGTAAAATGTTTTTTTGCCAATATTCCGACCAAGCATTTAATGGATCTTGCTGTTAAATCACTTCGAAGAGATTGGAATAACGCCAAGCTGCCATTTTACACCAAAATGGCAACCCAAGGATATCAGGGCGCACCGGCCATCGTCATCGCGCTTGATAACTATATTAATGAAACCGATTTGAAGGAAGGCGACAGAATTGTTAGCTTTGTCACAGAATCAAGCAAGTGGATGCACGCTGGCTTTATCCTTGACTATTGTTGATTCATACTTGTTCGGTTGGCGCTTTGGGGCCTATTCTTTATCTTGAAAGCGATAATTTCATAAATTATTGGAAAATCATGCGATGGGACATTCCAGGTTGCAGTATATCAAATTAACAGAAGAAAATAATATACTGACTATTCATATTGACAATCCACCAAACAACTTTCTTCCGACGCAGTTTTTTGGAGAATTGGAATACTGCATCAGAGAAATCGTTCCATCCAATACGATTCACGCAGTCATTATTACTGGAAAAGACAGGGTTTTTTCAAAAGGTGCGGATATCCAGGAAATCATGTCATCTTTGAAAAAAATTGATTTTGAAACCGTTCAATATGGAAATTCTGTTTTTTCTGCGTTAGCCAGCCTGAGAAAACCCGTTGTTGCGGCCATCAATGGAATCTGTTTGGGCGGGGGCTTAGAGTTGGCATTGGCATGTCATATTCGTGTTTGCAGTGAAAAAGCATTGATTGGACTTCCTGAAGTATCTGCCGGTGTTATTCCTGGTCTGGGCGGGATCAGCCGATTGATACAGTCTGTGGGAAGAGCAAAAGCATTGGAAATGATTCTTTTAGGTGATATCATACCTGCTTCCAGAGCTCTTCATCTAAATATTGTCAGTCGAATTTTCCCAAAACCAAAATTTATGGAACATGTGATTCAATTTGTCAAAACACTGCTGTCAGCCCGAAAAGAAGCGATTGAATGTACACTGGAAATTTTTGAGCGGGCCAAATCGGAAACAGATGAGCTGATCAATATGGAGGCTGCCAGAAAATTTAGCCAGCTCGTCACACATTAACCTGTAGATGTTAACCCATGTGAATGAAAAATCAGGAGAAGAGTATGAAGCGCATTTTAACCGATGATGAAAAAATACAGATCTACGATGAACTCCGCCAATATCTGGCTGATGAGCTTGAGATTGATGCTGCTAAGATTCTGGACGACACCAACATAATCGATGACCTTGGTGGAGATTCAATTCTGTTTTTAGAAATGTTTGAAGAGTTTAAAACAAAATATCAAATTGATCTTGAAATCCGTACTATCGGTCAATATATGCTGAATCATCCTGTTTATACATTCAGGCAAACCGTTAATGCAATTTTTGAAATTATCGAAAAAGGCGATGAACTGATTGATTCGGAGAACTAGGTTGAACCACAATTCAATTATTGCGGTTACAGGCATCGGAATGATAACCCCTTTGGGCATATCAACCAAAGAAAACTGGGAAAATATGGAGTTGGGACGTTCCGGTATTCAAAAAATTACCAAGTTTGACGTATCAGACTGTGCGGTTCAGATCGGTGGACAATTGCCTGAATCCTACTACAGCCTGGAAAAAACAGTTTTTCATAAACGATTATTCAAGCAAACCAATAGAGCCACCAGACTGGCAGGAATCAGTGCAAGGCAAGCCATTGAGGACAGTCAACTTGATCTGACTCATATTCTTTCTGATGAATGTGCCGCTATAATCGGTTCAAGCGGATCAAGCGTCAGAGGCCCTGATGAACGGATGGACGGAACAGATTCGTATAAAATTATTCGAGAGATGTTTAATGCTTCCGCTGCCCGCGTCAGTCTTGACAGCGGATTTAGAGGACCCTGTTATACCGCATCAGCAGGCAGTGAGTCAGGGATATGCGCTATCACGCAGGCCTATGAACTGATTAAACGTCAACACGCAAAAATTGTGGTAGCGGGTGGAACAGATACACTTTTAACAAAAAATTATATCCGTCGGCTTGAAGCCTATCATTTTCTTTCGCATGATAATCAGTCTCCTGAAAATGCCATCAAGCCGTTTGATACCCATAGAAATGGTATGGCGGTTTCAGATGGCGGCTGTGCGGTGATTCTTGAATCTCTCGAACATGCTGAAAAACGGAATGCTCGAATTTACGCTTTGATGATGGGGTATGGTTCAGGCTTTTATGGCGGGCAGGTAGAAAGATATAAAAGCGCATCAGCAGCAATGAGGCAGGCTTTGAATCGTGTTTCAATAAAGCCGGATCATATTGATTACATCAATGCGAACGGATTGGCTACGATTCATGATGACAGAAATGAGGCATTGGCTATTCACGATCTGTTCAGAGATAAAACAAAAAAACCATTTGTTAATTCTCAGAAATCAATGACAGGCCATTGTTTCAGTGCTTCCGGTGTTGTTGAATTTGCAATTACCGCATTATCACTTTATCATCGTAAACTCCTTCCTCATATCAACTGCACATCGCAGGATCCGGACTGCCCTATCCGTCTTGTTCCAAATCATTCCATTTCAGAACACAATATCAATGCCGCTATGTGTAATACATTTGGCTTGAGTGGACAGAATTATTCAGTAATTTTGTATAAAGCATGAAATCCTTGAGATCATAAACAACCATCAAAATGAATGCTGAAAATCAGTCTGAAATGATAGGCTTATTAATACCTGGCATTGGCGTTGCTTACAATAAAGTTTTTCAATCCATGCGTGCGTATCGGATTTTTCATGACTTTTGCAACCGCGCAAATATTGACAGGAAGTATCTTAACGCCACATTTGACACAAATGATATTATTTACTGGATTTCAGATTCACTTGAAAACCAGAAACGTTCCTATGTTATCAATTGTGCCATGAGTGATATTTATCAAACGCGAGGGATCTCATTTAACTGCATCGTCGGTTATAGCATGGGGATTTATGCCGCTCTGTATGCCGGCGGATTCTATTCGTTTGAAACCGGTCTGGGTATTCTGGAAAACGCATTCCAGATGATATCCAGTTATTGCCGTAATATTCCGAATACTTACGGGATGGCCATTATTCTGGGACTGAACGAACGTGAGATGATTAAACATCTTATTTCCAGGTTTGGTACCGCTGTTGAAATCTCTGTGTTCAATGGAAAACGGGCATTTGTTATTTCTGGAGAAGTTGGACCAGTACAACTTTGTAGGGAATATGCCGTTCAAATGGGCGCTATGGGTGTCAGGTCCATCTATACCCAGCACCCTTATCATTCAAGCATTCTGAAAGGTGTCAGTCAACTTTTTATTGACTATCTCGGCAGCATAGAATTTCTTTATCCCAAATGTCACGTCCTTTCACCCATTGATGGGGAATTGATTTCCAAAAACAATGTTGCCGATATTATTAGTTGTGCCATTTATACCCCCCTGCATTTTGACAGAGTCATCGAATTACTGGTTAGCCGGCATGGTGTAACAACATGCTATGAAACCGGACCCAAGGACTCCATGAAGAAACTGGTTCGGTACATCAATAAAAATGTGACTGTTCACCCATTTATATAGAAAAGACCTATTATGAAAACAGGAATCATTGGTTTTGGTAAAATGGGTTCTGCTATATTTAAGCTGTTCTCGGAACATGCCGATAGCATACGGGTTGTTACCGAAACAGAAAATCAGGCAGATGAAGCTCGAACCGGTTTTTTTAAAAAACTGGAAAAAGCAGTTAACAGAGGCGTGTATCCACAAGAAGTTCTGGAAGAAAAAAAAGAGCGTATTCGTTTCAGCCATTGCTTAAACACGGTTTCTGACTGTGATATGATTATTGAAGCGACTTTTGAATCCCTTGACGTTAAGTCGCAGTTGTTACATCAACTTGAGCCACTGGTAAGCACTGAGGCCATATTGTTGACCAATACGTCTTCGCTTTCCATCAACTCAATGTCAAATCATCTCAATCATCCGCATCGGTTTTGCGGATACCATTTCTTTTATCCGATTTCACTAATTGACATCGTTGAAATTATCGTTTCAAAGCATACCGATCTGGAACTGGTGACCCGTTTAAAACAGATCGCTGCATCCATTTCGAAGAATGCAATCGTTGTGCAGGATGCGCCTGGTTCGGTTATCAATGCCATTCTGGCCTATTATTATGCAGAAGCCCTTTATATTTTGGAAGAGGGGCTTTTACCGCCATCACAGATCGATACCATCGCCAGACAGTTCTGTTATGTCGGTCCATGTGAATCATTGGATGTGATTGGGATTGATTTTTTCTTGTCTGCCTTGATGAATATAATTCATCAAGGCACTGTCTATCCGATTTGTTGGAACAGTACCACAAAAAAGGCCGATAAGGCGGATTTCCCATATCCCCTGCTTTTTGATCCGCTGATATCCGCCAATCGCCTCGGCAGAAAAACGAATAACGGCATTTATCTCTATGAAAAAGGAATTCCCGTCGATGATGCCATGATGTTTTATTCCAGAAACAAGACGATGACCTCATTTTCTGCTTTGACAACAACCGAAGACATTGTTTCACAACGTCTTTTTTATGGGATTATCAATGGTGCCATGTTTTCATATAAAATGGGCATGGCATCTTCTCACGACATTAATTTAGGGGTTAAAAAAGTTCTTCATATGAAAAAAGGTCCGTTTGAGCTGGTTCAGGAAATAGGCATTGATAAGGTAAAGGATACATTCAGACATCTCCATGATACGGTTGGAATACGCTTTGATCCCAAAAATGTCACTGCCTCAGAGCACATATAGGCTTTCAGAAAATTCATTTTACAAGACAGCAGGGAGGGAATAGACCTTTCTCGGTCATCCCTGACCGATAACGTAACCAAAATCGTTATCTTGAAAGCTGTAATTGAGACGTTACTGATGTCTCACCATCCGATTCAAACACAGAGGCCTAAAGATTGATGCCCATCATTGAAATGCAGGATATTGTCAAAACATATTTTATTGGTGAAACAACCGTTCAGGCACTGAAAAACATTTCACTCAAGATTCAAAAAGGGGAATTTGTTGCAGTATGGGGGCCCTCAGGATCCGGAAAATCGACTTTGCTTAACCTGATGGGTACAATCGATTACCCAACATCGGGACATTTTTTTTTCGAAGGGGTAGAAGTTGTCAAACTGACTGACAATCAAAAATCTGAATTACGGAATAAATACATCGGTTTTATTTTTCAGCAATTTAACTTAATACCGGTATTGTCTGCATTGGAGAATGTCATGTTGCCGCTCCAGATCCAAGGTATGCCACAGATAAAAGCCAAAGAAATGGCGACAAATCGTCTTGAGCAGGTTGAACTGAAAGAATTTATTCTTCACAGACCAGATAAGCTTTCCGGAGGACAACAGCAGCGGGTTGCCATTGCACGAGCCCTCGTTACGACACCATCCCTGGTTATTGCCGATGAACCTACTGCCAATCTTGATACAAAGACCGCCATGAATATTGTGGCAATCATGCGGGAGCTCAATGAAAAAGAGGGAACCACCTTTATCTTCTCAACACATGATCAGCGATTGATCAACAAGGTCAATCGTCTGATCCATCTCGAAGACGGCATGATTGCAGAGGAGTAAACGCCGGTGATGACATGGATGAATATTGCTTTGCGCAATTTGCTGAAAAATCGCAGGCGTTCGTTGTTTACAATGCTTGCCATTACACTGGGTTTTTCAGCAGTCAATCTTTTTGGAGGGTTTACCACGTATATGTATGCGGCGAATCGAGAAGGCTCGATTTATACGTCATTTCTTGGTCATCTGGTAGTTGCCCGGAAAGGCTTTTTGGACAGAGACAGTGATAACCCCAAAAAATATGTGCTTTCTCCAAAAGAAATGGATTTCATATCAAAAAGCTGCAAGGATATTCCTGAAGTTTTGCTGACCACGCCGCAGCTCCGCATTAACGGGTTGATCACGGATGGCATGGTTTCCACCATTTTTCTCGCGCAGGGTATTGTTCCATCTGTTCAGGATGTTTTTACAAGACAATCCAGGTTAAATCTCATGGAGCCCTATGAGGGAAAGGCGTTAAGCGATTCGGATATGCATGGAATCGGGGTTTCTAAAGGACTGGCGCGATTTCTTAAACTGGGATTAGGATCAGAGTCTGTCATCATGGGAACGACGGTCGATGGTCAAATGAATGCGCTGGATGTGGTTGTTTTTAATTTGTTTGATTCCCCTGCTGCCGCTGCAAACGATCGATTCCTCAGAATTCCCTTTGAATTGGCTCAAACCCTTTATGATACCGATGGCGCCCATTTTATTTCCATTTTATTGAAGGATACACAACAAACTGAATCCATTCGAAATCGATTAAAGGAGATTTTTTTGGCCAATCATCTTGATCTGGATATAAAAACATGGAACGAACTAAGCGAATGGTATACAAAAGTTAAGGAAATGTTTGATATTATATTCCTTTTTCTCTTTATTATTGTGTTCATTATCGTTATTATGAGTGTGATTAACACCATGAGTATGGCTGTTCTGGAACGAACTCGAGAAATTGGGACCTTACGTTCTTTAGGCTTAAAGAGAAGGGGAATCATTCAGTTATTCACGATTGAAAGTGGGTTGTTAGGGATCGGTGGCATTATCGGCGGAACAATGTTAACCTTCGCCGGATGGAGTTTTATTTATTTTTTTAAACCAAAATGGACGCCTCCTGGTATTTCAGTCCGTATCCCGCTTCAACTTGAATTTTCTTTATATTATGTTTTTATCAGTGTCATATTTTTATTGCTGCTTTGCATGATCGCTTCGATCATCCCGGCCCGAAAAGCCGCATATCGGAACGTCGTGGATGCGTTGGGACATGTTTAACCGGTTGAACCGAAAGAGAGATTTTATGAAAGTAATCTATTTGAAAAGATTAGCCATTCTTCTTGGATTATCCTTGCTCGTCTTTTTAACGGGTGGAAGTATCGTGGCGGGCGATTTATCCCCAAAAGAGATCCTGCGCCAATCGGATGAGGCACGAGGAAATTTGGAAGGTGTGAAATGGTCTGTTTTTATAGATTCCATGGAAAAGAATGAAAAACAGGAAAGATATTTGAACGTGTCTGCCAGAGGATATGATTTCCTTGCTGTTCTTACCAATCCGAGCAAAGTCAAGGGGCAAAAATTGCTGATGATTGAACATAACATGTGGTTTATGAAGCCGGGTGTAAAAAAGCCAGTTCCAATTTCATCCAGACAAAAACTGGTTGGAGGCGCTGTTTATGGGGATATCGCCGCAACAAACTATGCAGATGACTATGAACCAAGTCCGCTACCCGATGAAACTGTCAATGGAGAGCTCTGTTATGTATTCGATTTGAAAGCGATTAGCAAAAAAACAACCTATGATCTGGTTAAATATTGGATTTCAAAAGAACGGATAGTTGGCGTGAAGGCTGAATATTTTACGGTATCGGGCAAATTGTTCAAAACAGCCGAATTTGAATACAATAACCATATTTCCAAGGACAACCCCAAACCGTTTATTTCAAAGATGATAATCACGGATGCTCTGGTTCAGGGCAATGTGACATCATTGAGTTTTAGTGATAATGAGCTAACGAGAATTCCAGATTCGATGTTTGACCTGAATTTGTTGATCAATCGATAATCGGTACATGCGATTCAGATGGGGTTTAAATATTCTGTGACCAGCCTACAAGGTGTATTTTAATAATTTTTGAATGATACAGTTGATATTTTATTATAGCTTTCAAGACAAAGATTTTGAGTGCGTTATCGGTCGGGGATGACCCAAAAAGGTCTATCCCTTCCCGGCTGCCTTCCCAATACATTATCTTAAAAGCTATAGCAGCGCCACATGTCGAATTTAAAAAAAATGAAAGTCATTGCTATCGATGGATGCCAACCTCCGGCCATTCATGACCGCTTATTTTCTATGCCTGCAGGATACAGAATGGAGGAGAGCAACGTGTAACGCTGGAGACATATGTATTCGATGTCGGTGAGTCGCAATGTTTTTATTGTCAGTCTAACGCTGTTATTGCTTTTCATCAGAATCGAAGCTGTTCTGCCGGAAGAAATGATCGACAAAACCGATAAGCTCGAAGAAATGATTGATAAAACCGATATGCCCGAAGAAATATCTATATCTATAGATAAGATATCAGATAATTTCAGCTATTCTCTTAAATTTGTCGGATATGACGCATTTATCGAACCATCGGAATCAACTTTAAATCCACATAATGATTTTTTACAAATACCCGGAAATTATGCAACCGGAGAATTGAGAGCTGATTTCTCCCTGGATTTTGAAAAGTTTTTTATGGGTATCAAACCACGAGCGAATCTTGTCTGGCAAAGATGGGAAGAAGGGAAACTTGAAAATCAGGAAAAAACAGCCGATGATTTTTTTATTTATGAATGGCTTATTAGAGGCTATTTGACGGATAATTTCATCGTATCGTATGGGAGACAAAATCTGCAATGGGGTCCAGCCTATTTAATGTCCCCGTCTAATCCCTTTTTTCGAAACAATGGTCAATCCAATCCCAAAACAGAAGTACCCGGATCTGACTTTGCTCGGGCATTGTGGGTAATCAATTCATCATGCAGTGTATCTGCTATGGTCAATACCGCAGAAGGTGGAAATTCATTGTCCTATGGAATAGATGCCGCTAACAATTTACAATCAAATATTCCAGAAGCTCCAGAGACCGATCGCCGGTATAATATTGATTACAGAAGTATTCGAAATGAACTCATTGACCGTCTGGGGTTAGACAATGAATTTTACCCTTCTAGTGCCTTAAAGATAGATTTTACAGGCTTTAAGAAATATTTTAGTTTAATCGGATCCTACAAAGAAAAAGAACGCTTGATCGTGGGCGCTTTCGGAGGAATGACCCTGTCAGATGCCATGCTTTTCTATGCAGAAGGTTCATTTTCACTGGGAACGGATGTGCTGTATCCAGTTCCATATAAAGCATCACCATTCGGCTCTGTAATGATGAAAAGCCTTGATGATTCATCCGAAGTTGAGGACCTGATTTTGATTGGCACGACCTATACATTGGAAACAGGTCAGACCTTCGTCCTGGAGGGAGTTTATAACAGCGCGGGCTACAATCACGAAGAGGCTGAGAGATATTTTTATCTCAGAAAACGCGCATATGATTTGTATGATAGGCCGTATTACTTGGGTGATTTGTCGAAACTTGTATTATATCAGTCGCTGAATACGAAACTAAGACTTTTAAGAAAACATTATATCATGGCTCAATTTTATCAGACTCAGATTTATGACGTATTGAATCTTGTATTCAGATATACATATAATATCGATGATAATTCTAGTCAGTTTGTCCCTATTTTTGAGTATGATATATTTAGCAATTCACAATTATTTCTTATCGGGCAATATAGCTTTGGTGCTAAAGATACTGAATACCGATCACTCGTTGATAATAGCCTGATGGCAGGCTTTGAAATAACATTTTAATCCTTGAAATGCCGTTATGTCGAAGGAGTCATTTATGAGATTACTGGATGGCAAATTGGCTGTGATTGCCGGAGTTGCAAACAAAATGAGTATTGCATGGGGAATAGCCAAGGCCTATCATGAACAAGGAGCCACGATTGCACTGTTTTGTTTGGAATCTAATTTACGCAGAGTCACAAAACTGGCTAAAGAATTAAACATAGATCACGTTTTCCCATTTGACGCCCGTAACGATCAAAGTATTGTCGAGGCATTTGAGTCGCTTAATACCCTATTTAACGGTAAACTCCATATCCTTGTTCACTCAATTGCTTATGCCCAGGTTGAGGATATCGGAAATGAATTCATAAACGTGTCGAAATCCGGATGGAATCTGGCCCTTGAAGTCAGCGCTTTTTCCCTTGTTACGTTTTGTAAATGCGCCAGACCGATGATGAATGCCGCCGGCGAAGGATCCATTATTGCCATGACTTTTGGTGGCGGCGAAAAGGTAGTTCCTGGTTATAACATTATGGGCGTTGCCAAGGCAGCGTTAAATATGTCAATTCAGTATCTGGCCTATGATCTGGGCCCAGAAAACATACGTGTTAACGGCATTGCATCCGGGCCGATTAAGACGATGTCATCCCTGATGGTTAAGGATTTTTCAAATTCTCTTGGTTTGATGGAAGTTCAGTCGCCACTCCTGAGAAATGTCACTCTGGAGGATGTCAGCGGATCGGCTCTGTATCTTGCATCGAATCTCTCCAGCGGCATATCAGGTTCGATAATCAAAGTCGAATGCGGAATGAATTCAGTTCTATCGCCTTCTGTACCACATCAAAGATATAAATAAAGATTACATTTCGCCTTTGATCCAAGAATCTGTTATCGTTGCCTGAGGCTGTCCGTCTGGATTCTATTTTTGTAATTTGCCTTGGATTGAAAATATATGCTGAAGAATTATCGATTAACCGCCAGCAAAAGAGAACCTGAAACATGGGAAAAAAATTTGAATACAGAATGATCGTTACTATAGCCGATACCAACCTGTTTAAGCATGTTGAATTTTCCAAATTTTTTGATCTTCAGGGAGTCGTCAGAAGCCTTTGGGTTAAGGAAGCGGTTGCAGAGGGGCCAGAAGAAATGCTCCATCGTGGATATTTGATCACCAAATCCGCCCATTGTGATTTTATTAAGGATTTTTATATTTATGATGAAATTCTGGTCACAATGCAGACGCGTAATATTAAGCATGTCAGTGTTGAAATTGTGTTTACCTATTTAAACCCTATAACAACGGAGATTCATGCAACAGGATACCAGAAAATTGTCTTTGCGGACAATCAAAAGAAAATTTGTCGAATACCAGCCAATTTCAGAGAGGCTGCGAATGAATATTTGGCAGAGAAATGATTTATCGGAACTGTATAACTGCCAAAAACAGATAGGCGGATTGAATTCGCAGCTTCCACTAAGAGATACCCATGAAAAAAATATTGGTGTTATATTATTCTCAAAGCGGTCAGTTATTCGAAATTGTAAATAGCTTTTTATCTCCATTATTGCATCGAACAGAATATAGACTTTTCTTTCAAAAACTTACACCCATCCCCCCTTACCCTTTTCCGTGGACTGTTAGCGGATTTTATGATCAGATGCCTGAATCGGTTTTAATGGAATCGCCTAAAATAGAGCCTGTTTCTTTTGATCCCGATGATTCTTTTGATTTGATTTTTTTGGCCTACACTGTCTGGTTTTTATCGCCGTCTCCGCCAATCGCTGCATTTCTTCAATCTCCGGAAGCCCGTGTCATGAAAAATACCCCTGTAATAACCATTGTCAACTGCAGAGATAAATGGTTGATGGCACAGGAGCGTGTCAAAGAAATGGTTATCAAAAATGGAGGAAAATTAATTGATCATGTTGCTGTTGTGTTCTCAGGGGGGGCTTTAATTACCATGATCACCACAGCCATATGGCTTTTTGGCGGGGAAAAAAAAGTTTGCCGTTTTCTTCCACCGGCAGGAGTTCACAATATGGATATTGCCGGCGCCAGACGGTTTGGACTGGCCATTGATAGCGCTTTGAAAAACAATCAGATTGATGGAATTCATAGCGTCCTTCATGGACTCGGTGCGGTTACAGTAACTGCGTCAATGATTCATCAGGAAAAAAAAGGCTTTCGGCTTTTGTCAGTCTGGGCTGAACGGATTCGCAAAACAGGCATGCAAGGGGATAAAAATAGAAATCTATCGCTGCTGCTTTTTCGAATCAATTTGTTATTGTTGATAATTATTTCATTCCCCCTTTCAATGATTTATCGAATTGCAGGGCACTCGATACTTCGGGACGAATTTGAAAAAGATATCCGATATTTTGAATCGCCATCAGGTTCTTCAACCGACCGAATGGATAAATATTGATGATTATTGTCTGGATGGTAAGAATAATTGGCACATATTCGTTCATTAAAATGAACAAATCAATTAATTGAATATCTTTTCCAATGAATGATTGAGTTGGGTCAAATTCATGCAACCACATTCAACAAGTGCAATTCTCATAACGGGTGCCTCTTCCGGGATTGGGAGAGCAACGGCGTTATTGCTTGATAGTAAAGGGTATCAGGTTTTTGCTGGAGTCCGAAAAATAAAAGACGGTCAAATACTCCAGAACGAAAGCAAGGGAAACATCACACCCGTATCATTGGATGTTACGGTTTCTGATCAAATTAATCAGGCAGTTTGTTTTGTAACAGATCATATATGGCCATCGATTACATCCTTTTCTTTAATTAACAACGCCGGGATTGGTATTGGTGGTCCAATTGAATTTTTGCCGATTGATGATTTTCGTCGTCAGGTAGAGGTCAACCTTGTCGGACTCATTGATGTTACGCAGTCATTTTTGCCAATGATACGTCGCAGTAAGGGAAAAATCATTAATATCGGATCACTCAATGGACGAATCGCATTTCCGTTTTCAGGTGCTTATGTGGCAACAAAATTCGCTTTGGAAGGAATTTCAGACACATTAAGATTAGAGCTTTCACCATGGAAAATCAAAGTTATCCTCATTGAACCAGGGGCCATCAAAACATCTTTTTTAGATCGCTCTTTTCAGGAAAGCAATCATTTGAAAGATGTGTTGTCAGAAAAAAGTGCTGTATTTTATGAAAAAGAAACCGCGATTTTTGAACGCTTTTTAAAGAAGGTTTTAAACAATGCAATTTCCCCAGAGGCTGTAGCAAAAGTGATATATATTGCACTGACTGCTCGTAGGCCCAAAACAAGATATGCAGTTGGCTTGGATGCAAAAATAGGTATCTTAGGAAAGTTGCTGCCAGACCATATTCTTGACAAACTAATTTTAAAGGCAATCCATAGTGGCATCACATTCTCATGATGATATAATCGTACTCAGCATTGTCCGGAAGAAAATTGCATGCTGACTAAAGCTTTTAATATAATGACCGCTTGATAATAAAAAAAACAACTGAATTTTAAGATCATCAGAAAAACCGCAATCTGAAAAATATTACAGGATTAGACGTAACGCATGATTAACGCCATTCGTATTGAAAGAAACCGTGATGAAGCCTATGTTCAGCGGGTTGAGAAGATTGCAATTAACCCGGTTTTCATAATGGGTTTACATCGTTCGGGCACAACGCTGCTTTATGAGCTAATGGGCATGACCGGAATGTTCAACGTTCTGACGGCATATCATGCACTTTGCTACGATAGCCTCTTGGCTAATCATTTTGAAGGGTGTTCACTTCAGGAGCGTCAGAAACTCAATGACTGGTTTGCATCTCTGAATATGGAGACCCGTCTGATCGATAACGTAAAATTGAATGCGGATATGCCTGAAGAATTTGGAATGGTCATTCATCCGAGATGTGGCACGATGCGTGTCACACCAACGAGCTTTCCATTTTTTCAACAGATTTGTCGAAAAGTACAGATCACATCAGATTTATCCAAAATACTTCTGTTAAAAAACCCATGGGATTTTGACGGATTCCTCTTTCTGAAAAGTAAATTACCTCAGGCAAAATTTATTTTTATCCATCGCCATCCAATTCATATTCTCGACTCTCAGTTGAAGGCGTTACACACATACTGGTCGAGTCCCAACCCCTATATCTCAAGATTGTCCCACACGTATTCAGTGATCCAAAACAATTTTTTGTTGAGAAGAATATTTCGAAAGGCAACTGATCCTTCCTCAAAAATTCCCCTGCTACAAATTTTTCTGGGCCTGAAAATATCTTTATCGATGAAAAAATATATTCAGGATATCAGCTCATTACCTTTGTCCTCATATATGTCTTTACGCTATGAAGATTTATGCGAAAACCCGAAGCAAGTCTTTAAAAATATATATGAGTTTGTTAATCTTGACCCTCAACAGGATCTGCCTTTTGAGAGACATATTCAACCCAGGCCATTTAAATTGCATCCAGCATTGGCCGGCAATCTACAGGCAATTAACAAGCGATTTGAAGAATGCATGGCTTACCATGGTTATTCACAACTATAGTATTACACCACCACTCTTACGAAATTAAACGAAAATGAATCCGTTGATTAAAAAGGCCATACATTTTTTTGTCCAAAACGATGTTGTTACAAAACTGGAAAGCACGGGAATGCTTCAGAGTGTGAACATCGCTGATAATATTCCTGTAAATGATTATTTTGACATTGAAGATAATGGCGCGCCTGTCTCTATCTTCAGCTTCGCCGGAGGAGCAGCCATGTATGCGGGAATGCCGCAATTTGAATTCAAGAAAGTAATCTGCTCCAATACAAATAACTTAAAGAAATTTAATTATGTTTTTGTCAGAGACATCAAAAGGATGGGATATCATATCAGTCCAAACGGTGAGAAAACAGGTTTGACATTTTTTGAACAAAAAATAAAAGATATCATCAAGTCTTTGGGGTCAACATATCATATATTCATTGGATCATCTCAAGGCGGATCGGCTGCCATGTATTTTGGTGTTCGGTGCAATATAGAAAAGGTAATTGTCTTCAATCCATTGGTCGATCAGCTTCGTTATGTCAGCAGTATTTTTGTGACGGATGTTTTGTTCAATAAAAATATTCTAATGGATTTTAAACACTATTCAGCCAGATTGTTATTTCTTCTGTTTTCCATTTCGGTCATCAATCGAATGACCCGTGTATTGAAACGGGAAAATATTTGGAATATTGTCAAAGAATATCAGACTGCAACTCAAAGGCCCAAGACGGTCATTTTTTATAGTCGGTTGAGCAAAGCTGATAATGATCAGGCGTCCCAGATGGATTTTCCGGAAACCAAAAGAATCGGTATAGATTATAATCTTCATTATCTTCCTAAATATCTAAAGGGACTTGGCAAACTGGATACACTTATACAATCTGAAATCAATGAAGCACCGGATTCATTGACACATTTCTTTCCGACAGCCTTAGACACCACGCGTACATTTTAACTCCTCTCTTCAAAAGGGATGTAAATCAAGACTGTTGGAGAAATGTTAAAAAATGCCAACGGATGGAAAGAAGATTTTGGGAATCAACTGACCGTAGAGTTAACAGATTCATTGTAACGACAACCGTGTTGATTTACATCCCTTTCAATACTAACCAACTTTTTTTTAATACATATATCGCTTTAAAGATAATGATTTTGGGAAGGCGGCAGGGAAGGCATAACCTTTTGCGGCCGACGCCTTGAAAAACTATCGGTCATTCCCGACCGATAACGCTCCTCAAATCTTTATCTTGAAAGCGATAGAATTGGGATATTTGGGTGAGTATCAAATATATTTTTTCAATCAACAGTGGACGATGCGGTTCTGATTATTTGACGGAATTACTTTCGAAAGCTCAAAATACCGTCAGCATTCACGAAGGATTGCCGATGATGAATGGATTGCCCATGCAAAAGTTCAATGATGGGAATGATTTTGAGCTGCGTCAACTCATGCCGTTAAAGATAAAACAAATAAAAAATAAAAGAAAAAATAGTCATAGAATATATTGCGAAACAAATCATTCTTTCATCAAGGGATGGGGATATTTGATTCCAGATTCTTATATTCCACAGAATGAAATAGGCGTCATCATCCTGCGCAGGGATGAAGAAATGACCGCATATAGTCTTCTTCGATCACATGCGGTCCCCGGTATTTCCGAATGGGCACGAACCTGGTATTTGTGTCCCAATTCTTCACGCAACTTGACCATGCCGGATGATCATGCTGATTATTTTGATATTTGTAAGTGGTATGTACGGGAAACCTATTGTCGTGCAGACGAATATAAGGTGATGTTTCCGCAAATTACCTATTTGGAATGTTCGCTGAACGATCTGAATTGCTTTGATTTTGTTATCGATATGTTCAAAGTTTTTGGAATAATTCCCTCTAAAGACTTGAAGGATTCGATTGGCAGCATTATCAATACACGCTCAGAAAGACCCTGCCAGCCAGTGAAAGAATTACTGGCTCCGTCCCAATTTGATAGTGCGGACATGTTGGAAGGCTACGAACGGGATGATTTGATCCACAGGATGGTAGTCTATCTTCAAAAAACCAGACGTCACGAAATTTCAAAAATCAAACCGGACCATTCCATGGCCGGGAGCCTTATTCGGGAAGTTGCAGGGATAGTGATGCATGCGGAAAATGAATTGGAGAACATATTTAAAAAATCATTACGGTTTTCAGAAACAGAAGGCATACTGGTCATGGAATTTTTACGGGCGATTCATCCTTTTGATTTATCATTTCTTGCATGTGAACGTTCCGCATCAGTTGGAATTCGCTATACGTATAATTTCAATGAAGTATTTGGTCTGAAAGCCATATTGAAAAAATTGGGTTGGCGCGCACTGATTCAATTGCTTCAAATGTTGAATTTGGCCATATGGAAACAGGACCACAGCCATCGCCAAGCTGCGTCCTGAGACGCCATTCCATCACGGTATGCTTTACTTTGTAGTTATATAGGAAAGTATGAAAATTGCGATGTTGACATTTGGAAGCCGGGGTGACGTACAACCATACGTTGCGTTGGCAAAAGGCTTAAAAAATGATGGACATTCAGTTGTTGTCATGGCCGACAGCTCTTTTAATGATTTAATCATTGGCCATGGGTTGAATTTTTCCCCGGTTGGTGATTATGCTATTTCAATGAAGCAGAAAATGGGTCAATGGCTTGAAAGCAGATCTGAAGCCTATAAAGCACTACAATTTTTTTTATGGGTTAAACCGTTGCTTCCCACCTTGCTAAATGAATGCTGGAAATCCTGCCAGCACGTGGACGCAATCATTTCAGGTCCGATGGCTTTAGGCGGAAGTCACATTGCAGAGAAACTTGGAATTCCACATGTATTGGCGATTGTTGGCCCACCGCTGACCCCAACAATAGATTTCTCCAGTAGCTATTTGCCATTTTCAATTCCTTTCGGAAAATATTTTAACAGGCTTACCCATGTTATCGCTATGCAGAGTATATGGTTACCATTCCGATCGCAAATTAATCGATGGCGAAAATATGTGCTTGGATTACCGCCATTGGGTCTATCATATAATCATGATCAAATTCGGCCAATTCAACAGGCTGTTTTATACGGATATAGTCCGATACTTATTCCGCCAGCATCGGATTGGTCAAAGAATGTTCATGTTACGGGTTATTGGTTCTCCTGTCATGATGAAAACTGGAAAGCTTCTCAAGAGCTTCTTGCTTTTCTGAAAAACGGGCCTCCTCCAATTTGTATTGGTTTTGGAAGTATGGTACCTGAACGTTCAGACAATCTAACATCACTGATGATTGAAGCTCTTGAAAAAACCGGACAAAGAGGCATTTTTCTTTCAGGATGGAGAGACATGTCCCGACGGAAAATGCCCGGCCATTTTTTGACCATTCCTTTCGCTCCTCATGAATGGCTTTTTTCAAAAGTGGCCGGGATTATCCATCATGGGGGAGCTGGTACTACTGCTGCTGCGCTCCGTTCCGGAACTCCTTCTGGTGTCGTGTATTTCTGGAAAGAACAGCTCTATTGGGGGCAAAAACTTTTTCATATGGGCGTCGGTGCTGTCCCAATCAGTTATAAAAAACTGACTGTTGGCAGAATAGCAGATATGATAAACGAATTGATACGAAATCCCGATATAAGAAAGAAGGCCGGACTATTGGGTCAACAAATTCGAAAAGAAGATGGCATTGCAGAAGCGGTTCGAATCATCAATCATCATATCATCCAGCCAAATTAATCCTGGAACTATCGATGGTTGAAGCTGTCTGGTCGGGAAAATCTGACCTGGTGGATATTTTATTATTTTAATAGGAGACATTGTGTTGTCATGATATCGGAAAGCGGCTTTTTACGATGTCCGAATTGCAAAAAGAGTGGCGGGGTTCCCTTGCAGGTTAATTGTGCTGGTGAATCCTTGATATGCAAATCGTGCGGATATTGCATTACCAAATATGAGGGCATTCCTGATTTTGCAGATTATATTGAGATAGACAGTGACAAGTTCAGTACATCCCAAAAAATCATGAATACACATTTTTTTTCAAGACTGTATGAAACTCCTTTTTGGAGACCACTCCATACATTTATTGGATCCGGTATGTCTTGGAAGGCAGAGAACCATATCATTATGGACATGTTAAGAAACAGTAATCCTTCTATCATCGCGGATGTGGCATGTGGTACCGGTCATTATGCTCGTGCACTGATGAAACAGTTTCCAGAGGCTCAGGTTTATGCACTGGATATTTCATTAAGCATGCTGATGAATGGGCAGAAAAAAGCGCTGCAATCATCACTTCAATCCATCAAGTTCTTAAGGGGAGATTTATACCAATTGCCATTTGAGGATTCAACTTTAGATATCGTTAATTGCTCCGGTGCGTTGCATCTGTTTCCCAACATCAGTCCCATATTCGATGAAATATCCCGAGTACTCAAACCTGGCGGCATATTTACGGCAATGACATTAGCTCCGTGCAAAGGCATTGTGGGCATTGTTCAGCATAATTTAATGAAAAATAGAAAAGCCGTTTTTTTCGATCCTGATATTCTGTCTCAGGATCTCAAGACAAATGGATTCGGACAATTCATATCGATGCAAAAAGGAGTTGTGCTGCTTTTCAAGGCAGTCAAAGATTGATGATTTTACTGGCATATCAGGATGTTGTACCAAATCCATTCCACATCGATCGTGCAGTTCTCCCGGATATTCCCACGTACCTTTTGGAATCAATAGATCTGACATGCACGAGACAATTTTCATCCAATTCACCTTCGAAAACCATCAGTGGCCAGGACCGGCGAGTGAGTTTGCGCAACACCCGAATCGGCATGGATTTGTCGATAAATTGAGCAGTACCATCAATATTACAGCGGCATAAAGCTATAGCATTTCGATAGCCAATTCATACGTGGGAGTACAAACATGCTTTTTCCCATTCTGCCAAGGCATTTTGTTCATATCTTGGCAATAGGTCCGAAAACAACTGGGTAATATGCGGAGTAACACAATGCTTACGTATTTCGATTATCGCACATTTTATCGTGTTTTTATAAAAACCTTTTCATCCCATATTAACCATAAATCCCGACTTCCTCCCAGACGATTGGCCTTTCTGTTCATGTTTTTTCTAATTTTTCCAATCACACTGATATTCAATGCTATTTTCTTTAAATTGGATGATATTTTTTTCCCCAAATATAAAGATATCGAAATTGACCAACCGGTTTTTATCGTTGGCAATCCACGAAGCGGAACAACATATCTTCATCGGCTGCTGTCTTTGGATGAAAACCGTTTTTTTAATTTTAAAACATGGGAAATCATTTTTCCGGCGATCATTCAAAAGAAATTTATTTCTCTCTTAATCCGGTTGGATGCCATGACGGGAAGTCATATATATCGCCTCATAATAAAACTGGAGAAGCGTTTTTTTCAAGACTTCAATAGAATGCACCCCATCGGCTTGATGCTTCCCGAAGAATGTGAATTTCTGCTGGTACATATTTTTTCCGCATATAATCTATTGTTTTTATTTCCACATATTGAAGTATTTGAAAATTATTTATTAAATTTTGATGAAAGCGTTTCCGCGGATAACAAAAAGCGGATAATGTTGTTTTATCGAGAATGCATAAAACGGCAAACATATTTCCGCGGAATAAACAAGCAGTTTCTTGCTAAAAATCCTGGATTTACGTGTAAAATAGACAGCCTGTTACAATTTTTTCCAGGATGCAGAATTATTTATATTACCAGATCACCGTTACAGGTTGTTCCGTCTGTATTGAGTTTAATAACAGCGATATTTAAAAAAACAACTGATTCAGCTTTGGATGATGACTTGATAAAAAAAACATATCTTATGATAAAAAATTATTATCAGTATCCTTTAAAGCGGCTTCAGTCCGAAGCAAGCAATGCATATTCAATTGTCACGTACAATCAGCTTGTTGCAAGTTCATATCAATTTATTTTGTCGATATACAATCATTTTGGATATAACCTGGATGCTGCCTATGAAACCGATCTTTGTATTATTGATAAGAATTCGAAATCATATTTCAGCAACCATGTTTATTCCCTCGGACAGTTTAATTTGACATCCGATCAAATCTATAGCGAGTATAAGGATGTTTTTGACCGGTTTGATTTTGAAAAAACATAAGTTATCCCCTAACGCACCCAAAATCTTTATCTGGAAAGCAATAAATATCGATATAACGTTGTTCCTCACATTCAGTTGTGATGGATTACCGCTTCGAAAGACAGTATAAATGGCTTATAATATTGAAGTGTCGCTTCTGGCAGTGTCATTAGTGTGTGGTACGGTGAATGGAATGATGGGGGCGAGTAATTTTGGAATTCTGGTACCTTTTTTGATCACATTCATTAATATCGATCCTTATACAGCCATAGGAATGAGCCTGGCCGCCGACCTGTCTTCAGCATCCGTTTCATCTGTCATATTTAACCGAAAAGGCAATATTATTGTTATTAAAGATACCGGCTGTATGATTGCAACAACTGTACTGGTAGCCTTTTTAAGCAGCTACTTCTCCCATTATATTCCATCCATGAAATTAGGTCAGTCTAATGGAATTGTCAGTATCATCATGGGGATTTCATTTTTACGAAGCACACTTGATGATCGGATAGACAGGGTAAGACAGCGGTATCAGTTTATTTTTCCTCAAAATGCAATTGTTGCTTCACTGATTGTAGGAAGCATTATGGGTGTTATATGTGGGGTCGTTGGGGTCAGCGGCGGAATCCTTTTTTTTATTGTTTTGAAACTTTTATACCAGTATCCATTGCATTCAGCTTTGGGAACCGCCTTGCTTATCATGGCGGTCAATGCGTTGTTCGGTTTTCTCGGACATGCGATGCATGGAAATATTCCGTGGTATTCAACAGGAATCATCTGTATCGGCGCGATCTTTGGGGCCTTGGCTTCTTCCAAATTAGCCAATAGGATATCTGAGCAGACCCTGTCAAAGATCATTGGCTGTCTTTTTATTTTATTAGGAGTCCTTTCCGTATTTCATCGCTTGATCAAATGATTTGTAATTCTCATAATATGATAACGGGCTGGGTTCACACTTCGCCCAAAAATAATCAATGGAGCATCGCCTCATGAACGCCAACGCCAAGAATATTCCAATCAACGAGCGCATCATCTTTGCATTGGACCTTGATTCGGTTGAAGAAGCCGAAATATGGGTCAAAAAACTGAAATCCCATATCTGTTTCTTCAAGGTCGGTCTGCAACTGTTTCTGTCAAGCTGGTTTCGGTCAGTGGATATGATTCTCAGCCATGGCTGCAAGGTCATGTGTGATATCAAACTCTTTGACATTCCGGAAACGGTTGCGCTGGCTGTAGACACCCTGAAAAACCGCGGGGTCACGTTTGTAACCATTCATGGCAACGATCCCATCATTCGTGCCGCTGTGGCGCATAAAGGTGAATTAAAGATACTGTCTGTAACTGTCCTGACCAGCTTTGATGAAAATGATATGCGGACAATGGGGATGACCGGATCGATTGAAGATCTGGTGCTGATCAGAGCCAAACGATCCATTGAACTGGGGTGCGACGGCATTGTTTCCTCCGGTCTTGAAGCGTTCCGAATGCGTCATGAAATCGGATCGAATTTCCTCATCGTCACCCCTGGCATTCGACCCGGTCAGAATATCAGAATTCAGGAAGATGATCAGAAACGGATTGTAACCGCTCAGATGGCCGTCATCAATGGTGCGGACCATGTCGTTGTCGGAAGGCCCATTCGAAATGCCGCGGACCCGATCGCCGTTGTGGAATCCATGCAGCGGGAAATCATGGAGGGCCTCGGCAACATCCTGGCATAGTGTTTTTCAGCGTCCGGATGTCAAATCTCAAATCTCAAATCCGGCACACCAGGCGGATACCGTTACTTTCCCAGTTCTTTTGACCGGGCCGTGCCGGCCGCAATGGCATCCATCAGGGCTGCCTTGACCTGACGCGCTTCCAGAATACGAAATGCGGCTTCGGTGGCGCCTTTGGGGGATGTCACCTTCCTGCGCAACTCGACCGCAGATTCCCCGCTTTCCTCATACAGTTGAATGGCGCCCTTGACCGTCTCAACCGTCAACTCACGGGCCTCCTCCGGCTTCAGTCCTACCCGGATCGCGCCTTCAATCATGCATTCGATCAGAAAAAACAGATAGGCAGGACCGGATCCCGAAACCGCTGTCACGGCATCAAGTGCCTCCTCCTCAAATTCAATCACCTTTCCCATGGCCTTTAAAATGATTGTCGCTGTTTCAATATCGGCCGGAGTTGCAAAAAAATTGGCGCTCAAACCCGAAATTCCGGCCAGCACCAGCGCCGGCGTGTTGGGCATGACACGGATAATGGGCAAAAAATATCGCGATTTTTCACCCAATGGCCCATAAAACAGGGCTTCCATTTTTTTTATCGAGATACCGGCAATGATGGAAATGATGAGTTTGCGGTTGGGTATGGCATATCCCGGATCAGAAACCACCGGGTCCATGGCCTGATGAAAAAACTGGGGTTTGACCGCCAGAATCACGACATCACAGGTTGAAAAAACGGATGAATTGTCCTGTGCCGGAACAATCCCATACCGTTTGTTCAGGGTCATGAGCTGGTCCGGGTTGATATCACTGGCATAAATATGTTCCGGCATTGAGATTTTTGATCGAATCAGGGCGCCCATGATGGCCTCTCCCATGTTTCCCGCGCCAATAAAACCAATTTTATGTTTCAATTCAGGCATGCTTCCTCCATTGAGCCGTCTTTTGCGATGGGTGGCCGATTTTTACTTGATATCCTTTCCAATTATATTTAATAGCTTTGTAATCAATTCTTTTCCACAAAGTAAACACTTTTCTTGAACATCGAGGCGGACACATGGATGTCGTTCTGCTGTCACGGATTCAGTTCGGGATCACCACCGCATTCCATATCCTTTTCCCGACCCTGACCATCGGTATGGCGCTGTATCTGGTCATGGTGGAATTTTTGTGGCTGAAAACGCGGCGGGAACTGTACTATCGGATGTACCGGTTCTGGGTCAAAATTTTTGCCATTCATTTTACGGTCGGGGTGGTCACCGGAATCATACTGGAATTTGAATTCGGAACCAATTTCGCCCGTTTTTCACAGGCCGTGTCCAACATATTTGCGCCGCTCATGGCCTTTGAAGGCATGACCGCCTTTTTTCTGGAGGCCGGATTTCTGGGTATCATGATTTTTGGGTGGAACCGGGTGTCACCCCGGGTGCATTTTCTATCCACCTGTCTGGTGGCGGTCGGCGCATCCCTGTCCGCATTCTGGATCATGGCAGCCAATGCCTGGATGCAGACACCGGCCGGATATGAGCTGATTGACGGCAGATTCATGGTGACACGATTTCAGGATGCCATTTTTAATCCAGCCTTTCCCACGCATCTGACACATATGCTGCTGGCATCCTACGAAACCGCTGCCTTTGCCATCGCCGGTATTTCTGCCTGGTTTCTGCTGAAAAAATCGCATCCGGTGTTTTTCAAAAAATCCCTTTTTCTGGCGTTGTTCATGGCAGCCATTATTGCCCCCATGCAGGTGGTTGTCGGTGATTTTAAAGGCCAGGCTGTCGCCAGATATCAGCCCGCCAAACTGGCAGCCATGGAAGCCCACTGGGAAACCAACACCGAAGGCGGTGCGGCATTTGTCGCATTTGCGCTGCCAGATATGAAGCTGGAAACCAATCGCTTCAGCATCACCATACCCAATATGCTGAGTATTCTCACCACCCATTCCATGACCGGCAAGGTTTTGGGATTGAAGGATTTTCCAGCCAGTGACCGCCCAAATGTCGGCGTAACATTTTGGACATTTCGGTTCATGGTGGCGATTGGATTTATATTTCTGGCCGTGATTCTGTGGGGAGGTATTCTGGCCTTTCAGGGCAGAGTGAGTGACACGCCCCTGTTTTTAAAAGCATTGATCGCTATTCAGCCTTTGGGGTTTCTGGCCACGATTCTGGGATGGGTGACGGCCGAAATGGGCAGGCAACCCTGGACGGTTTACGGATTATTGCGGACATCTGACAGCGTATCACCGATAGCGGCGGGCAACGTACTGTGGTCCATCTGCATGTTTATCATCTTTTTTATGGTCATCGGCACCTCTTATTTTTATTTTACACTCAAAACCCTCCGTTCCGGCCCTGACATGAAAAGTCTAATACCCAACCCGCATGTTCCACTGGATATGATCAGCATCGAAGATGAAATTGCTGACAGGGAGGTAAACTGATGGATCTCATCCATGTTTGGTTATGTCTGGTCGGGCTGGTTGTCATTTTGTATGTGATTCTGGATGGCTTCAGCCTGGGTGTCGGCCTGCTGTTCCTGTTTACTCAAAACGAGGATGAGCGGGATGCGCTGATGAACAGCATTGCACCCGTCTGGGACGCCAATCAGACCTGGATCGTATTTGGAGGCGGTGCACTGTTCGCGTCATTTCCCTTGATCTACACCGTGTTGTTCAGCGCTTTGTATATTCCACTTCTGACTTTTCTGTTCGGCCTGATTTTCAGAGGGGTGGCATTTGAATTTCGAGCCGCTTCCGGACGAAAAAGTGCATGGAATATAGCATTTTTTGGCGGAAGCCTTATCGCGACGGTGTCCCAGGGCATTGTTCTGGGCGCATACCTGTCAGGCATTCAAACGGACCACAGTCTTTTTTCTGGCGGTACGTTCGACTGGTTGAATGGATTTTCGGTCATGACCGGCATAGCGCTGGTTGCAGGCTATTGTCTGCTGGGATCCACTTATCTGATTCTGAAAACCACAGGTGATGTGCAGCAGCGGGCGTTTCGGCAGGCATTCTGGTCAGCCGTGGCAGTCGCATTGTTTATGGTTGTTGTCAGTATCTGGACCCCTGTTCACGACCCCTCTTTTGTAACGCGTTGGATGAGTGAGCCACGGGTTTATGTGGTATGGGTGTTTCCGGTCATGGGACTCATTGCGATGACAATCCTGTTTATTCATCTAAAAAAACAAAGTGAAACGATTCCCTTTATCAGCAGCCTGTTTGTCTTTTTATCCGCCTATGCGGGATTACAGGCTGCCATTTATCCATATGCGATTCTCCCATCAGTCACCCTGTATGATGCTGCGGCTCAAACCGAGACCCTGAAATTCACACTATGGGGTGTTTTTATTGTTTTGCCGGTTGTCCTTGCCTACATCATTCATGGCTATTGGGTTTTTCGGGGAAAGGTGGCGGCGGGAAGTCTCTACCACTAAGTATGCAGGGGTCGATTCATTACAAAATGAGGATTTGAGGCCATGTTGCGTGTTTTTCGAGATGATCTTCTGGACCCCAATCAGTTTGTCGTCACACTGGAACTGGTCCCGGGCCGGGAGCATGGTGGCAAAACGGTTGATACCGTCATGCGGATTGCCGCGGATGCCTTTTCAGACGGACGGATATCTGCGGTTTCCATGACGGATAATCCCGGCGGCAACCCCTCTCTCAGTCCGGATGTGCTGGGATATGATGTGTTCAAACTGGGGCTGGATGTGATTGTGCACTTCACCTGCCGGGATATGAACCGGGTGGGAATCGAAAGCCGGGCGCTTCAACTGGCCATGATGGGCATGAAAAACATTCTGGTGCTGACCGGCGACTATGCGGGGCAAGGGTTTGCCGGACAGGGAGCCCCGGTTTTTGACCTGGATTCTGTCAGCCTTCAGTGTCTGTTGGCCATGTTGAGCGACCGAATCAATACGGCCGGCGATCCGGATGGTTTTTTGACCGGATGCGCTGTTTCTCCATTTAAATATAGCGAAGCCGAAAGCTTTGCCCAATATGCCAAGCTCTGTCGAAAAGTCCGTGCCGGCGCCCAGTTTGTGATCACCCAACTGGGCTACGACGCCAGAAAATTTCAGGAATTGATTCGGCTTCATAATCAGGCGGGTTTCAATTTGCCCATTTTGGGGTCGGTATATATCCTGACACCGGGGGCAGCCCGGTTGATGAATCAGGGCAAGGTTCCGGGTGCTGTTGTGACGGACTTCCTGCTGCAAACCGTTCAGAAAGAGTGGACAGAACCCGCTTTTGGGCGAAAAGCCGGAATCGAACGGGCAGCGAGACTGGGCGTTGTTCTGAAAGGTTTGGGATATCGGGGTATTCATATCGGTGGTGTTCACCGCAGTTTTGAACCCGTGGTCCGGATACTGGACCGTATGATCCAGATCGAGGACCAATGGAAAGAATTTTTGGGAGATTTCGCGTTTCATCCACCCAACGGATTTTATGCATTCGGCCCGGACATGGACAACACGGCCACATCTGCCATTTACGGACGAAAACCAGTACAACCCGTGCTTTCGGACAGGCTGCATTTTCATCTTCTTGAACTGGCTCATCGCATTTTTTTCAACAGCGATTCGTCACTGGCGCCTGTTTATCAGGCGATGAGCAGATGGATCGATGCCAGACCGTCAGCCCGCACCCTGCTTCATCTCTTTGAAAATGTGGGCAAACAGATCCTGCTGGGATGCCGCCAGTGCGGAGACTGCGCCATTCAGTATGTGGCGTTTCAATGCCCTGAATCGGGCTGCCCCAAACACACGCGGAATGGCGCATGCGGCGGAAGCAGAAACGGCCGGTGTGAAGTCAATCCAGACCGGTGGTGTATCTGGCATCGGGCGTATCAGCGATGGGCGCCCTTAGACAAGGCGGGTGAAATGATCAACGGGTGCATCCCCCCCAGAAAATGGGAACTCGATCACACCTCGTCATGGCTAAATTTCCATCTGGGGCGGGATCATCAGAATGGTGCTGCAGATTTTTCCCGTTATTGCTGTTCCAGGGCCGCGTGTTCGCATATGGGAAACGGATTGTGTCGTGTGGAAGGGATTTCATCTGGATAGATAAAATTTTTACAGCAGGAATAGTCGTGCAGGGTATCCTATGGGAGTCAGAGTTGCACCCTGGCGGATGTCAATCTCTGACTCCTGTGTGCGCCGTTTGTTTTGATCATCAGAGCTTCTGAACATTTTTGGCAGCCGGACCTCTTTCAGTCTCTTCCACATCAAAACTGACCCGATCCCCTTCTGCAAGCGTTTTAAATCCCTCCATCATGATGGCGGAATGGTGAACAAAAATGTCTTTCCCATTTTCCTGTTCGATAAAACCAAAACCCTTTTTGTCATTAAACCATTTTACGATCCCTTTTGACATAACCCGTATCTCCTTTAAACATTTAGTGATATACAAAAAGGCGACTGTGATCGCAATAGCCCTTATAATATCTGATAAAAAAGATCAAGAAATATATCAATCATGAAATATGGATCATTGGAACCTGGAATCAGATTTCATTCATCACTTGCTGCATTCAGTTTCGCATTCCCAGTTGACGCCATATCCTTACAGAATTTGGCTATGGTCTGAATCCGCCAGTCGCCTTTACCGGTAAACGTCGGAATTTCGAGTTCTTTCAACCGGTCAACAATCTGTCCATGGCTGAAGCCTTCACTGTGAAGTTGAAAAATGAGATCAATGACTTTATTTCGGCTGTTGTATCCCGGTTGTTCATCTGTCGAATCAAGAGATGATGTCGTTGCCACATTCACAACTTCATCCCTGCTGACTTCTGGAATAAAGGGCGGCTGGATCGAGGCTTGCTGATCCAGCAGCATTCGTTCAAGGACTGATGCGATACGTTCTTCCACAACCAAACGTTTTTCAGCCATCTCGGCCAATTGTTTTTGAGTATTCAGAAGATCATCCATAAACCGGGTTAAAAAGGCAATTCGCTCAGGTGTAATAATCCGCTGTAAGTCCTCATTTTTCCGGTCCTTGCCATTTTTCCGATCAGTGCCCTTGAAATTCGGATTGTCATAAGGTTTTCGATTTCTGTCAAAGGGCTTGTTTTTACTGTTTCTAAGATTGTGCAGAAAATCATCCATTTAAATAAAACTCCTGTGTATCAATGGTGTAACGACGTATTCCAGTTCGCATATTAACATAAATATAGCGTTCCAGCTAAAGTTGAGATCTTTGGTTCGAATGCCTGCTGGAATGTCATTTTGGAAACAACTTGGAAATCAGACAAATAGAATAAAGTCTGTCAGGCAGACAGAATAATCTGCTTAACGATAATTTGGAGAATATCTGATTCCTAATAAAAATTGTCGATGAAAAAGATTATCTGTCAGCAACTGCTGTCTGGCACTTTTGTTTCCTGTTAACGAAACGTATCCATAAACAAATCAGAGAAAATTGACTGAATGGTCAGCACTGGTGGCGATATGAACTGAAAATGATAAGCCCTAAGCAGCCGTGAAAGACAAATCCTCGATTGGAATTTCGATATGAAACAGGATAGCTGCATCCAGAAGCGATGAATCGGGCAGGAAATGCTGTCGAATATGGAAATCGAATTAGATCCGGAAGTCAATCCGTGATTTAATTTTTTAAAAACTACACCACAACTAAAATAAAAGTCAATACGAAAACACTCTTTCAGCGCTATACTGGTCCGGTTTCTTGACAGGTGACCCACTTTTTCGTATCGTGTCTGTATTGGAGGAATTATGATGACCAGGACGCAAAACAAACCAACGCTGAGCCTACCGAACCGCCTTCGTCAACTGGCTGAAAAACGACTTCATGTGCTTTCCCTGGACCCGGAAGCCGCCATGGATGAAATCATTGGTGACAAGGATGCCCAGGCTTTGGTGCATTCGTTTCCGGAAACGGATCTCTATCTGCTGGTCCGGAATATCGGGCTTTCTGACGCACTTCCGCTTCTTTCACTGGCATCCAATAAACAATGGGAGTTTATGGTTGATATGGACTGCTGGAAAAAAGACAGGATAGAAAACCGATCCTTGTCCCGCTGGCTGAATCTTCTGATCACGGCAGATCCGAACCGCTTTATCAACTGGTTTCTACAGGAACAGCTCGAACTTATCGAACGGTATCTGTTTCAAAATATAGAACTTTATGTACGTGAACACGACCAGGACCCGTCTGACTTTCCAGATGATGTCATCACACTGGATCAGGTTTATTATTTTAAAATCCGGCCCTTCGTTGATGCCATGGCCGATGATATAACAGATTCCTCGACCCATGAGCGGGAGCAGTTTTTGACCACTTTTATCGACAGGCTGGCACGATATGACCATGCCACATTTCTGAATGTGATGATGGAAAGCCGCGGTGTCTTGAGCGCAGAGATTGAAGAGGAAATCTATCGCCTCAGAAATGTGCGTCTGGCAGAAAAAGGATTTCTGCCGTTTGATGAAGCGATTGGACTCTATCAACCCATTCGCTCGAGTCAACTGACCCCAAGATCTGTCAGTCGCCAGAAACCCGGTTCCGGATTTGAAACCGGACCGGTTCCACAATATGCCCAGCGGGTGCTGATGGAAGAAAACCGGCTGATGCCAGCCGCAACCCTGCTTCGGGATGATCCCCTGTTTGTCGATGTGATACTTGAGTTGACGGCACTGGCCAATCAAATGGCCATTGCGGATCAGAAGGAAATTGCTTCACAGACCGACCTGGATGCCATTGTCAAAAAAATCCGCGGATATCTCTGCATTGGAATCGAGGTTCTGTCAAACGGCGACATGACTCCGGCATCTGTAGCAGCCACGGTTCGAAGATACATGATTCACGATATTTTCCGGGTCGGGTATGGCCAGGTATTGGAACTCAAATGGCGTGCTGAAAAATGGGTCCATAAAAGCTGGTTCTTCAATCAGGGCATGTCACTTGCTTTCTGGACAGAAGCCGGCATGGGAATTCTGGGCGGTCTTCTTCTGAAACGTCCGTTGTATTATGACCCGAACCAGATCGGAATTTTGTACCGTGAATTTGAATCCCTGCCAGATATGCGTCAAATCAAAACCGATCTGGAAGAAATCATACAACTTGATCAGTTGCTGTCCCAACTTGCAGCGCATATTCCCCGGAAGGTGTTTCATCAGAAATCAGGGCGGACTCTGACCTTTCAAAATCTGATTCTGACGTTGTGGGCCCGGTTCAGCATCGGACTTGCTGCAGATGCCATCGATATGGATATGATATCGTTCAAGCAGTTTTTTAACACCGTATGGCAAGATGCCAAGCCAAAAGTTTCACATGCTGTAAAAACGCAATTTTTGAACTGGCTTTCATCCCAATCCGGTATGCCGCAAGCCACGATCACCCAGTCCGTCGGGAGAGCCCTGGATCGCATGTTTGATGAAATCGAATCGGAATTGGGCTCTGTGCCTGAAACAAATCTGGATTTCCGGTTTATTCACCTGTTCAATCTGGAGAATCACGCCTGACGACAGGGGCGCCACCATGGTTATGATGAATGCAAAATGGTGTTAATCACTCAAAAGCCTCATTAACACTCAGGGAGAGCCTCATGCGATTTCGAATTATTGTTCTGCTGGCGATTTTTATTTCAATGACGCCAATATCGCAATCCGCTTCAGTCGAAAATCAATTGGAGCCGCTTTCCTTTCTGCCGCAATGGCGCCCCCAGGCTCAATTTGCCGGGTTTTATGTGGCTTTGGAAAAAGGGTTTTACCGTCAAAACGGCATTGATCTTCAATTCATTCAGGGTGGCCCGGACCGGTCTCCTGTCAGCTATCTGATGCACCGCAAAGCCGATGTGGTCACACTTTGGCTCTCCAATGCCATTCAACTCGCGGCCAGCGGTGCGGATGTGGTCAATCTGGCCCAGGTGGTGCAGCGCTCCGCCCTGATGATGGTATCCAGAAAATCCAGTGGCATTGTCTCACCGGTTGACATGGATGGGAAAAAAATTGCTCTGTGGCCGGCTCACTTTCAAATTCAGCCCCGGGCGTTTTTTGATAAATTTCATCTGAACGTGCACGCCGTGACAGCCGCAAACACCCTGAATCTGTTTTTAAGAGGCGGTGTGGATGTGGCCCTGGTCATGTGGTATAATGAATATCACACCCTGATGACATATGGTATCGACCCCGACGAACTGAATACCATATTCTTTCACGATTATGACCTCAATTTTCCCGAAGACGGTATTTATACCCTTGGTGATACCTGGTTCAAACGGGGTGATCTGCTTTGCAGGTTTGTATTGGCATCGCTTGCAGGATGGAATTATGCGTTTGAACATCCGGAAGAGGCGCTTGATATCGTTATCCCGATCATGGAACAAAATTTTGTTCCGGCCAATCGGATTCATCAGCGATGGATGCTCGATCGAATGCAGAATCTGCTCGATCCGGGAAGAGATGGAACAACAGCCTTCGAACTGAAAGAAGCGGATTTCCAGCGGGTGGTCCATATTCTTCATAACGAAAACCTGATCATGACTTCCCCCAATTTTGAATATTTTTCAAAAGGATGTGTTCATCATGCTTCGAAATAGCGGCATCGCATTCAAGCTGGGGGTGTTTATTCTTACCGGGGTCACACTGATTTTTCTGTCGGTATTTGCAGTCAACTACCTGTTCTCCCGAAAGCTGATATTAAAAAATCTGGGGCAGAATGCAGAGAATCTGACGCTGAACATTGTCAATCGGATCGATGCGGCCCTGTCGCCCATTCAGAAAATACCGGAAACTGCGGCCATCTGGATCGAAAATACCGATTACACGCGTATGGAACTGCTGGATGTACTTGAAAAAAGCGTTAAAAACAACCCCGATGTATACGGATCAACCATCGCATTTGAACCGTTTGGCTTTGATCCATCCAGTCGTTATTTCGCGCCCTATTTTTTCAGACAGGGAGAAGATGTCCGTTCCACTTATATCGGAGGAAAAGATTATCACTATTTTTATTACGACTGGTATGTGATTCCCAAAGAACTGGGCAGATCCGAATGGAGCGAGCCTTATTTTGACGAAGGGGCCGGCAACATTTTGATGGCCACCTATTCCACGCCGTTCTTTCGAAAAGAATCGGACCTGCGGGTTTTTGCAGGCGTCATCACGATGGACATTTCTCTGGAATGGCTGCAAAAAATTGTCGGCGATATCCGTGTTCTTGAAACCGGTTATGGATTTGTAATCAGCAAAAATGGCACGTTTGTCACTCACCCGGTTGATCGCAACATTATGAATGAAACCCTGTTCAGCCTGAACGAGGAATCGTCTCATCCTCATATGCGGGAAATCGGCAAAAACATGATTCAGGGTAAAACGGGCTTCACCCGATGCAAAGACCCGGCCAGTCAGGTTGACGGCTATCTGTATTATGCGCCTGTCAGTTCCAATGGTTGGTCTCTCGGTGTATTTTTTCCTGCAGAGGAAGCCTTGGCCGATATCTATCAGCTCAATCGCATCGTCATTTTTTTGGCCGCTTCCGGAATTGTGATTCTGGGCATCGTCATTGTCAGTATCGCGGGTTCGATTACCCGTCCGCTTCATGATCTGACCGGTGTTGCGCAAACAGTCGCATCCGGCAATCTGGAGACGGTTCTGCCACCCGCCACATCAGGTGATGAGGTTGGGCGGTTGCGTGACGCCTTTTCCCAAATGCAGATATCGCTCAAACACTATATACAATACCTGACCGAAACCACAGCGGCCAAAGAGCGTATCGAAAGTGAGCTGAAGATTGCCCATGATATTCAGATGGGTATTCTTCCCAAATCTTTTCCAGGCCCCCCGAATTGTCCCCAGTTCAGCATCTATGCCTCATTGATTCCTGCCAAGGAAGTAGGCGGAGATTTGTACGATTTCTTTTTTCTGGATGAGGATCACTTCTGTTTTGCAGTCGGGGATGTTTCGGGAAAAGGGGTTCCGGCCTCGCTGTTTATGGCTATCACCCGTACGCTTATCAAAACCAAGTTCAATACAGACGTCGATCCGGCCAGTGTCATGACCAGTGTCAATCAGGACCTGTCCATGGACAATCCATCCATGATGTTTGTCACCATTTTTGTGGGTATATTGAATATCCGCACCGGACATCTCCGCTATTGCAACGCCGGTCACAATCCCCCGTATCTGATTGCTGCGGAAAATGACCTCCGCCCGCTTCAATCGGAAAAAGGCATTGCTTTGGGGGTCTTGGAGGGGTTTGAATACCAGTATTCCGAAATGACGGTCAGCTCCGGCCAAACCCTGTTTCTGTACACGGATGGCGTCACTGAAGCCATTGATACCAAAGAGAATCAGTTTGGTGAAATCCGGTTGAAGGCCTGTCTGTCGCAGTCGATTCAATTGACGACTCAGAATATCATCAACGTTGTTCTCGACCGGGTTCAGGAACATGCCGTGGAAATGCCCCAGTTTGATGACATTACAGTGATGGCAATACGCTTTTTTGGCACAAGCTGTTTGTTCAGTGATCAACAATCCCCGAATCAATAACCCATAAATCAAGGTATTCCATGCAGACATTATCGTCATTAACCGCCATATCCCCGGTGGATGGGCGCTATCGCAACAGCACGGCAGCCCTGGCAGACTATTTTTCGGAATATGCACTGATCCGGTATCGAGTTCAGGTCGAGATCGAGTATCTCATCTCGCTGGCCGATTTGTCCCTTCCGCAGGTTGGCCGGTTTTCAGAAGTTCAAAAAACCGCGCTTCGTCAGATTTATATGACGTTTCATTTGGAGAACGCACAGACTGTCAAAGACATCGAAGCCATCACCAATCACGATGTCAAGGCTGTGGAGTATTATCTGCGGGATGTATTCGATCAACAGGGACTGTCTGGCTGGAAGGAGTTCATTCATTTCGGGCTGACCTCGCAGGACATCAACAATACCGCATTGCCACTCAGTCTGAAGCATGCGGTTCAGAATGCCTTTTTTCCGGAGCTGAACCGGCTTCTCGATGCGCTGAAAACACGGGCTGACACATGGAAAACCATTCCCATGCTGGCCAGAACCCACGGTCAGCCGGCCTCCCCGACGCTTCTGGGCAAGGAGATTCTGGTATTTTCAGAGCGACTGGAAGGTCAGATCCGATTGCTGAACCAGATCCCGTTTTGCGCCAAATTCGGAGGCGCCACAGGCAATTTCAATGCCCATCATGCGGCCTGGCCTCATATCGACTGGCCAAGCTTTGCCGACCATCTGATTCAGGATAATCTGGGATTGACACGCACGCAAATTACCACCCAGATCGAGCCCTATGACCACTTGGCCGCGTTTTGTGACGGCATAAAGCGCATCAACACCATCCTGATTGATCTGGCACGGGATATGTGGGCCTATATCAGCCTCAATTATTTCCGGCAGGAAATCAAGGCCAGGGAGGTTGGATCATCAACCATGCCGCACAAGGTCAATCCCATCGATTTTGAAAATGCAGAGGGGAATCTGGGTGTGGCCAATGCCATTTTTGAGCATCTGTCGGCCAAGCTCCCCGTATCCCGGCTTCAGCGGGACCTGACCGATTCCACAGTCACCCGAAACATCGGCGTGCCGATCGCACACACCTTGATCGGCCTCAAATCCCTGTTACGCGGGCTCAACCGATTGATAGTCAATGAAGCGGCCATATCTGGTGACCTGGAGAAAAATTGGGTCGTTGTGGCCGAGGGAATTCAAACGGTTCTGCGCCGGGAAGGATATCCGGACCCCTATGAAGCTTTGAAACAACTGACAAGAACCCATGCGGAAATCAATCGGGAGGTCATCCAGTCGTTTATTGAATCCCTGGCTGTTTCCGAAACGGTCAAAGCGGAATTGAGACAGATTACACCACAAACCTATGTGGGCGTTATGGCGGGTTAGCGACAAATGAACGCAATACTTCAATCAACGCAGGCGGATTAAACCCTTTTTTTCTGGCCAGGGTGATATTCAAAGACACATCCGGCGGCCTGGCCGAAGGCATGGGGATATCGATTTGGGAACAGGCGATGATACGGTTTTCAGAAACGCCCAGAAATCTCGCCAGAAGTCTGCCGAATTCATACCGGGAGATGCGTTCGCCGCCGCCAAGATGCACCAGACCCCGGGTTTTTTCAAGACACAGCAGGATGCCATCGGCAGCGGTTTCGACAAACAGGGGGGTCCGGAATTCGTCGGTAAACAGGCGAATGGTCCGGCCGGATTTCAGAATCAGGGACATGGGTTCATGCCGGGATGAAATCCGATTCCCATACATCAAAGACAGTCGGCAAATGGCGGTTTCCGGATAAATCCTTCGAATCTCTTCTTCCGCAAGCACCTTGTGTTCACCATACCGGTTGACCGGACATGCCGGATCCGTTTCCCGGTAGGGGGCATTCAATCCGTCAAACACCAAATCGCTGGATGTGAATACCAGATGAATTCGGTGATCCGCACACCACCCGGCAATGGTGACAGCGGCATCCACATTGATTCGCTTCGATTCAATCGGCTGAAGCTGGCAGGCATTGGGGTCTGCCATTGCGGCGGCGTGAATCACGGCATCGGGTTTCAGGGAATCGAGCATGGCTATCACGTCCTGGCGCTGGGTCAGATCCACCTGAATTTCATGGACACCGGAAATCGTCATCCGGGACGACCGGACCGTACCAAAAACCTGCCAGCCCGCCATTGCTTTTTCGCAAAGCATCTGCCCCAGAAACCCGCCTGCGCCGGTAATCAGCAGTTTTTTCATTCGATCGGTCCTTACCGTGAAAAAGACAACCAGGCCAAGCACAGGTGGACTTGGAATATCGTTTTCTCTTCGAATGGGGAATATCGACCGAACTCATGCACGACTGAATCAATTGGAGATGAAACCGATCTGTTTCCCTTATTCATCCAATTTGATGGCACTCTTGGTTTTTTCACGGCGACGTTGCTCCTTTGCCTGATATTCCTGGAGACAATCGTCTTTTTTAATCATCGAACATTCCAAATATTCTACAATTTCAACAATGCAGGCGCGAACGGCTTTGCCTGCCGGCGTTTTTTCAAATCCGCCCATATTTCCGCTGAAACTGCCAACCGAAAGCCCGACATTCACCCCCCCGCCCCCTGCGTTGGCCTCAATCGCGCGTGAGCTGACAATTTCCCCGGTGGTTGTGTCAACCACCCGCAAATCGACAGAAATATACGCATCTTCTTTCTTGCCGCCGATACTGACCGGACCCAAAGAAAAACCGCCGCCTGTTCCCTTGACAGATTCTTCATAGGCTGTAACCGTTCCCATCACCAGATATTGGGCGCCAGTCAGTTTACCAATGCTGGCAGCCGTTCCTTTGGCTACACGGCCGCTGGCCGCCAGATTCTGTTCACGCAGCACGGGCTCCAGTTTGGCTCTCTCCACAACACGAAATTGTCCGATTGATGCCAGTTCACTGGTTACCATACCGGAAAGTTCCCAGCCCATCCCCCCGGACCACCATGCCGCCCCTGACGTGTTTTTGAACTCGGCAACACCAATTGTGGGATTTTCTGCAAACGCCGGGGCAACATGGATGACGACAGCCGTCAGTACGATAATCAGGGTCATCATAAACAAAAAGGATTTTTTCATGTTTTATTCTCCAAATAAAAGTACCGGTAAATAGTTGACCTGTAATATCACGATATGGATGTGGGTTTTACTGTGAGGCAAGCCTTCAACGATTTAAGAGTTTATCAGATTTTCCATTCCTTATTTTAAACCAGGATTGGGTGTCAAGCTAAAACAATAATGGATCTAAAAGAATCTGGCTTCATTTCGCGACACAGGCCAAGGTGTCACGACGGGTAAGCGGAGAAACAGTTTGCGCCGTTGCTATAGACCTTCCGAAAATCCATTTCGCAGGGCTGCTGGGAGGGGACAGGTCTTTTGCGGCTGACGCCGTGTAAACTTCCGGCCATCTCCGACCGATAACGCAGCGAAATTATTTTTCTGAAGGTCTATACTGATCTTTTACCAGGCCAGATTCAATCATCGGAACAATTTTCAATCCATTTCCACGGATCTGGATCATGATTGCCCCGTTTTCTGCAGTGTTATAAATTTGGCATCCGGCCTGATGGTACCGCGTGAGCACAGTCGGATGGGGCAGTGTCCGCCGGTTGCTCCAGGAAGCGGATACGATCACGGATTCCGGCCCGACCGCTTGAATAAAAAGTGGCGTGCTGGATGTTTTACTGCCGTGATGCGGGGCGATCAGAATACGGTTTTTCAGCTTACCCGCGTTCAATGTGATCAACTCTTTTTCGGCATCGGCCATCACGTCCCCGGGAAACAGAACCGATGCTGATCCCATGCTGACGGAAACCACAATGGAATTATTATTCCGGTCCGGCCAGATTCCTCGTTCCATCCGGTTCAATGCATCCGGAGGCGGATACAGAATATGAACAGCCGCCCCGTTGATCTGCCTATCCCGCTTTAAGGTATTAAAATCGGGCAACGGAATCTGTCTGTCCTGAATGATTTCCCGAAACTCCCGGTAGGCATCGGAGTCCGAAATCTCTCCGGTTGCCCATATCTCCCCGATGTTGAAATGCGTCACCATATACACCAGACCATTCAGATGATCAGCATCCGGGTGGCTCAGGACCAGAATATCGATGGTTTTGATCCACTTTTTCAAAAGGACCGGCGCAACAATCCGGTACCCCACATCAAATGTGGAACGGTCCGGAAAACCACCACCATCAACCAGCATGACCGGACCTTTGGGGAATTCCAACAGTGTGGCATTTCCTTGGCCGACGTCCAGAACCGTCACACACAGATCGTCATGATACAGTCGCTGATAAACCGCAACAGCGACATCGCCGGTGATGACCATTCCCAGGGCCATAAGCAGGACGACAATGGGTTTTCGGGAAGGGGCATGTCCGGTTTTTCCCGCTTCCGGCGGAATATCGCCGCATGGAGCGGTATCGGACAGTCGATACAGAATGAACAGCAGAACATAATAACAGCCCATCTCCAGCAAGGAAGGGGTAATAGTCATGATGGATGCAAAGGGCAGATCTCCGAAAAAACGGGCCAGAATCAATGACACATGAAGCAATTCCCGACTGATCGACAGAACCCATTCAGCGCCTGTGACCGTAAATGGATACAGACATACAGCCAGCAATCCGGACGGGACAACACCAAATCCCATGAGCGGAACAACCAAAAAATTGGCTGCCGGACTGACCATGGAAAACTGATTCATATAGTACATGACGATGGGAAACGTCCCGGCCGTTGCAAACAGGGAGACCAGAACTGGTGATATCAGTTTTTGCTTTAAAGACAGTTTGGGCTGATCCGGATCTTTGCGATAGATCAGGGACATTCCGGCAACAATGGCCAGGACAGAGGCAAAAGAGAGTTGAAAGGATATGGAAAACAGGGACGGTGGATGAAGGATCAGAATCAGCAGCGCAGCGGTGGCAATGGTGTTGAAGGACTCCTGCTCGCGTTCGATCAGAAACGTCAGCAGAAAAATGGCGATCATGATGACGGCCCGCTGGGTGGATGGTGACATGCCAGCCAGGAGACCATAGAAAATGACGGGTATGATGGACAGGATCGCTGCCAGTTTTTTAACCCAGGCGTTCCAAAGCAGAACTGGAACATAAGACAGAATACGAATCGTGATCCATAACGCCACACTGGCAACGATGCCCACATGAAGGCCGGAAATGGCCAGAAGATGACTGAGTCCGGCCCGGCTGAATTGTTGGGTCAAATCATCTGATACCTCCTGTTTGTCGCCGATCAGAAGCGCTTTCAGTACTGCGCGCTCATCGCCTTCGCTGATGGCTTCGATCAGAAAGGCAATGTGACTTCTGGCCCGATCGACCGTCTTCATCCAGTTGAACTGCCGCAGATCCGGTGTAACCGTTATGGTTTGCGCCTTGACATAAACCGAGCCGTCGATACCGCCAAACCGGAGATATTGCCGGTAATCGAATCCACCCGGATTGGTGAAGTTTCGGATGGGGCGGATTTTGCCTGAAAACGAAATCCGGTCGCCTCTGGAAACGGGAACAGTCAGGACGCCTACTGCCGTGACTTTGATGGCGCCGATAACCGCCTGCCGTGTTTCATCCTGGCCAAGTGATTTCAATTCCAGGTCAAATTGGGTCCGGTCCTGGTCACTTGACGGCTGGCTGATGACAACACCGTCAATCTGCCATGTTTTCTGCAGATCTGACTGAAGAAAATGGGTTTTGGGATAAACGGATGTGGTCCAGGGCTGAACACTGATATATCCCAGGCAGACAAACAGAATCAGTGGAATGAATGCGGCGGGCTGGTTCCGTCTATCGATCAACCCGGCAATGCATGAAAGGGCCAATATCCAGGCCCACAGGGAATGGTCCGGAATTGTTTTTCCCAGAACAATCCCGGCTGCCAGACAAATCAGAAGGGGAATAATGGGGCGGGACCATTTCTGCATCGACGGAAAGTGCCATCAATGCCTGAAACTTCTCTGGCCGGTATAGACCATGGTGGCGCCGACCTCGTTGCAGGCGTCAATCGACTGATAGTCATTTTCCGAACCGCCTGGCTGAATCACGGATCGAACGCCTTCCCGAAGCCCCACATCGATGCCGTCCCGGAACGGGAAAAACGCATCACTGACCATGGTTGCACCAATCAGTCCGCCGTGTTCTGCGGCTATGCGGTCATCGATTTCCCTGCGTTGAGCGGCATCGGTCAAATCGTTATAGGGTATTTTCAGGGTCTCGAAACAGTAGCGGTCTGCCAGTTTGCGATACGCCTTGTCCCGGGCGATTTCCGCAACACCGACTCGGTCCTGTTCGCCGGTTCCAATACCGACCGTCACCTGATTTTTTACATAAATAACCGAATTGGACGTAATACCGGATTCGACCAGCCAGCCAAAAATCATATCATCATGTTCATCAGGCGTGGGATGCCGGCTTATCGTATGGACTTTTCCCTTATATTCACATGATGCCGGCTTCAGACTGTCAGGTGTCCGGGCTTCGGGAACAAAAGACCACTGGGCTACGATGCCGCCGTCAATCAGACTTTTGAATTCCACACACCGTTTTCCGACAAACTGATGCAGCCGGTCCATATTTCGAATCCGGATGACCCGAAGGTTTTTTTTCAGTTGCAGGAGGGCCATGACACCGTCTTCAAAATCCGGGGCTACCACGACTTCTGCATACTGGCGTCCGACAGATTCGGCCGTAGCCCTGTCAACCGGCCGGTTGAGCGCGATACATCCGCCAAAGGCTGCCACTCGATCCGCCATATTGGCTTTCTGATACGCATCGACCAGGGTATCGGCCCGTGCAACACCACAGGGATTGTTGTGTTTGACAATGACAGCGGTGGGTTTGTCGGTAAAATATCTGAGGATATTCAGGGCGTTGTCGGCATCCGTCAGATTGGTCTTGCCCGGATGTTTTCCGGACTGAAGAAGCTCGATATCCGAGGCCAGATACTGACCCGGCTGAATGGTTTCGGTTTCTCCCAGAATCAGGTTACCGTTGACCAGCCGGTACAGGCCGGCCTCCTGTCCCGGATTTTCGCCATATCTCAGTCCTTTTTTGACCCCATCGATATCCCAGAGTACCTTTTCATAAAAAAGGGTTTGTCGTGCTTTCCCTTCGACAAATGCAATTTCCATATTGGATGGAAAATGGTCATCAATGATCGTCCGGTACATTTTTTTCAAATCGTCAGCCATTTGAAATCCCCTTTCATCCTGTCCCACATCAGAATAGTGATCGCTGCGGGAAACCTGTCATGGTTCCTGGGTATTGGTCGGATAACAGCCTTTGACCGCTTCGATATTCTGTAATCCCAGATATTCGGCAATGGCCGCATCATAGGCCGCGGTGTGCCGAAATGCCTTCTGGGCCAGGCGAAACCGAAGGTCCAGCGAGGTGAATCCATTCAGATTGTTTATTTCGGCAACAATACCTGAATAATCGGCCGGATCGACCACCGGAGCAACCCGGATGAAATTCTTTGCAGAGGCCCGAATCATGCATGGGCCGCCGATATCGATGTTGCCCCTGGCATGTTCGACCGTTGATTCCGGTTTGGATATGGTGTCTTGAAACGGATACAGATTGACCACAACCATATCCATGGGAACCGCGCCAATACGAATCATGTCCTTCTGGTGCGCGGAGTTGTAAGTTTCGGTAAGGAGACTGAGATAAATTTTGAAATCGAGTGTTTTGACCAGCCCTCCCTGGGTTTCGGGCTGCCCGGTATAATTGCTGACCTGCTTGAGACAGGAAGGGGCCTTGTCTCCCAAAAACGTTTGAATATGGTCATGGGTTCCACCGGTTGAGTAAATGATCAGCCCGGGGTTGATTTTTAAAAGCTGGTTTACAAATTTTTTCAGTCCGGTTTTATCCGACACACTGATCAGAATGTTTCTGATTTCAACAAGATTATCTATTTTTTTGACCACATTCAGTGTCATGGCATTCACCTGTTACCTTCATATTCCTGTAAGAACTGTTGAAAAAAATCGGTCATGAACCGATGTCTGTCCTGGGCCAGTTTTCTGCCCTCCCGGGTCAGAATCCGATCCCGGATGTGGCGAAGCTTGATCTGATATTCCCGGAATCCCGTGTCATCAACGGTGTAGGCCCGGGAGTTTTCAACCACCACATCAGGGTTGTGAAGTCTGGCGCCGATTTCTCCGGCAAATAAAAATGCCCGGGCCACGCCGATGGCGCCGATGGCATCCAGCTTGTCCGCATCAAACAGGATTCTGGCCTCCAGGGTTTCGGGACAATTGCCGCCCCTGAATCGGTGCGACCGGATACAGTGCAGAATATTGGTTTTTTGATGGTCGGTCACGGGCAGATCCCGAATGACCGGTTCGGCAAGCATGGCTCCGTATTCCGCATGGCATACAGCGCCGCCGGATTCATCCTGTCTTTGTCTCCCGATATCATGAAGATAGCCGGCGGGTATCAGAACCGCCATGTCCGCGGCTTCAATCCGGCCGATATGCTCACACAGCCGGACCACGCGAAGCGTATGATCCCAGTCATGGCTGCCCTGTCCGCCATTCAGCATGCGCCGGGCGATGTCCGGAATACTCACGCCGCGGTCGTCCTCTTGCCGCTGATTTCACCCAGATCGACCCGAAAAACAACAATCCGGTTGATTTCACCATCTGAAAAACAATAGGGCTCTGTTGAATATTGCTGCATGATAATGGCCAGTGCAACCTGTTTTTCAGCCGGGGTTTCAATAAATACGGCTTTTCCGAAACCAATGACGCTTTGATAATGAAATCCCCAGTTGCAGGCTTTTTCTGCTGTCTTAATGGTGCAGTCTGTATCGAATTCCACGCAGACCCGGGGGTTGTTTTTCAGAATATTCAGCTTCATGCCTTCCTTGGCGCTGTGGAAATACACCGTCATGTCCCGATATCCAAACGCCATCGGTACAACATAGGGGCGGTCATCAATGCAAAGGCCCAGTCGGCAATACCGGCATCGGCCGATAATGCCTTCGATTTCTGTCAGGTCGGTGATCAGTCTGTCTTTTCGTCTCATGTCAGCCCAGTTGCATGACCGATTCCCACCGGTTGTATTCGGTTTTGACCGGAAGCCCTTTGGAAGTCAGTATGGCAATCATTTCCGGCGTATTGAAGCGCAGATAGGGATTGACCTTCTGCTCGTCTTTCAGCCGGGAAAACACATGCTCAGGATTATAGCTGTTCAGATACGGCTGAATGTCCGGATTATCCGGTTCAACCAATCTGGCAAAGGCCATGGCGTATTCCACATAATCATGCCCGGCATAAATAACGGTCTCGGGCGGAAATGTCTGCAGAAACACGATGGACTGATAAAACGCCCGCAGATCGCCTGAAAAGCAGTTTCCCACGGTTCCATTGAACAGGGTGTCACCCGTGACCAGATATCCTGACAGGAAAAAACACATCGAATCCAGTGTATGTCCCGGTGTGTGAAATACCTGGATGGACAGGCTGTCCAGCGACACCATTTTATCTTTGAGAAGCTGACCCTGATCCAGAAACCGGGCCCCGGACCGGTCACACAGTTCCCGGGTTCCGGACGTATGATCCGGATGCTCGTGGGTATGCAGTACATATTTCAGGTGAAGTTTTTTTGAACTGACAAATTCCAGAATGTCATCCACGGCACCGGCATCAACGGCCAGCGCAGATGAATGATCATATACCAGATAGGATAGATTATCAGAAGCGTATCGAAATTGTTTGATGGGCATGATGCAATGGTTTATAAATTGGGTTAAACGATCTGTTGCTGTGTTTTTGATATGATTTCTGTTATTACTATTATCCTTGGATAAATTCAAGCCGGTTTGTTTCCATCCATAATCAATATCTGTCAAAATCAGCAGATATTAAGGAATCCATCAATGAGAGTATTTACCGCAGTGGTTGAACGATGCAGGGATACAGGCCTGTATGTTGGTTATGTCCCTGGCTTTCCGGGGGCCCATTCACAGGGGGAGACACTGGATGCATTGAATGAAAACCTGAAAGAGGTAATCGATTTGCTTCTTGAAGAAGGTGAGCCGACTTTGGAAGGAGAGTTTATCGGAACCCAAAATGTCACGGTCATGTGATTATGGGAAAAATACCGGTTTTCAAACCACATGAAGTCGTCAGGATTTTAGAACAATTTGGATTTTATGAAGTTCGGCAAAAGGGAAGCCATAAGCAGTTCAGGCATCCCGACGGAAGAGGTACTACAGTTCCATTTCATCAAGGATCTGATATTTCACCCATTCTTTTTCGCAAGATCGCGAGAGACATACAAATAGAGATTGATGATTTGTTGAAAGGCAGAGAATAAATATATCTTTTGTACCGTTTTACAGCCTCGTTTGAACGCCAGTCTACGAATGACAATCCAAGAGAGGTGAATCATTTTCACGGTAATTTTTTTATGACATCCAATACAATCCCGCCCATATATGACGGCATGATTTTCAATATTCAGAAATTTTCGGTTCATGACGGACCGGGTATTCGAACCACGGTTTTTTTGAAAGGCTGCCCGCTTAGGTGCCTATGGTGTCACAATCCCGAAAGCTATGAACCAGGACCCGAGCTGACTGTTATGGAAACCCGCTGCATTCAGTGCGGTGCATGCCGGGATATCTGCCCCAAGCATCTGTTTTATTGGGATGAATCATCTGATTTTTCACGGTGCAATCGATGTGGCCAGTGTGTCGAGGCCTGTCCGACCAGTGCCAGGCAGATGGCAGGCTGCGTAATGACCGTCGATGAGGTCATCGGGAAGGTCATGAAAGACCGGATTTTTTACGATGACTCCGGCGGCGGTGTCACCATTTCTGGTGGCGAACCCCTGTTTCAGCCCGGATTTTTGAAAGCCCTGCTGATGGCACTGAAGCACAGGGGCATCCATACGGCAGTGGATACCAGTGGATTCTGCCCGCAGGACGACCTCATGGCCATCGCCGGCTTGACCGATCTTTTTCTGTTTGATATCAAAATGATGGATGAACAAAAGCACAGACATTACACCGGTGTATCCAATCAGCCGATCATTCGGAATCTGATGGTTCTGGGGCAGATTCATTCCCATATCTGGATACGGATTCCGGTTATTCCCGGAATCAATGACGATGACGAAAACATCCAATCCACTGCCCGGCTGGCCGCATCCATCCCCGGTGTCCGGCAGATCAACCTGCTGCCCTATCATCATATGGGTGTTTCCAAATTCAGACGTTTCAACCGGCCGGGTTCGCCGTCCGATATTCCCGGATTGTCAGAAGACCGGTTGAATCAACTGGTTCATCGGGTTGCTGAATATGGCATTCCCACCAAATCTGGAGGTTAATTTTATGAATGAACGAACCGACAGGCTACGTCGTGCCAGCCTGAATGCAGAGCCATCCATATCCCCGGAGCGGGCGCTTCTGGTGACCGAATTCTATCAGCGTCATTCCGGCCAATATTCGATTCCGGTCATGCGCGCCAAATGCTTTTACCATCTGTGCACGCACAAAACCATTTTCATCGGTCCGGAAGAACTGATTGTGGGCGAGCGGGGCCCGTTTCCCAAGGCCGTACCCACGTATCCCGAGCTGACCTGCCACAGCATTGATGATCTGGAGATACTGAATTCCCGGCCCAAAATCAGCTACCGGGTTGACCCATCCTGCATCGAAAGTTACCGGAAAACCGTCATTCCCTACTGGCACAACCGGTCGCTGCGGGACCGCCTCTTCGAAGAGTTGCCAAAAGAATGGCATGATGCGTATGCAGCCGGAATTTATACGGAATTCATGGAACAGCGGGCGCCGGGCCATACGGTTCTGGATGACAAAATATACCGGAAAGGCATGCTCGACTTCAAGGCGGATATTGCCGCATCCATTGCCGGGCTTGATTTCACATCCGAGCCGGCAGCCTTTGCGCGGCGGGAAGCGTTAAAGGCCATGGATATCGCCTGCGATGCTGTCATCCGGTTTGCCGCCCGTCATGCCGAACTGGCGGAAGAGCTGTTCAAAAGTGAACCCTCAGAAACCCGGAAAGCCGAGCTGCTCAAAATTGCCGATGCCTGCCGTCATGTTCCGGCCAACCCGCCCCGGGATTTTCATGAGGCCCTGCAGTATTACTGGTTCTGCCATCTGGCGGTCATCACCGAGCTGAATGGATGGGATGCCTTCAACCCCGGCCATCTGGACCAGCATCTGCTGCCATTTTACCAAAAAGGGCTGGCAGACAACACCCTGACCCCGGAATCTGCCCGGGAACTGATGGAGGCGTTTTTCATCAAGTTCAACAATCATCCCTCTCCGCCCAAGGTTGGCGTGACCGCGGCAGAAAGCGGCACCTATACGGATTTTGCCAATATCAATATCGCGGGTCTTCTGCTGGACGGGTCTGATGGCTCCAACGATATCTCCCATATGTTACTGGATATTGTGGAGGATATGCACCTGCTTCAACCCAGCACCAATGTTCAGGTGTCCCGGAAAACGCCGGATGAGATACTGAAACATGCCCTGCGGGTCATTCGGAAAGGATACGGATTTCCCTCCCTATTCAATGCCGACAGTGTGGTGGAAGAGCAGATCCGTCAGGGAAAAACCCTGGAAGATGCGCGGGCCGGCGGGTGTAGCGGATGTGTGGAGGTAGGCGCATTCGGAAAAGAGGCCTATATTCTGACCGGCTATTTCAATCTGCCCAAGATCCTGGAGCTGACGCTTCATAACGGCCTGGATCCCCGAACCGGCAAAAAACTGGGAATCGAAACCGGGGCCGCCGACAGTTTTAAATCATTCGATGCGCTGTTTGCCGCCTTCAAAACCCAGTTAAACCATTTCATCGACATCAAAATCCGCGGCAACCAGATCATCGAACAGATATATGCCGCATGCATGCCGGCCCCGTTTCTGTCCGTTCTGATAGACGACTGCATTCAGAAAGGCAAAGACTATAACGCCGGCGGAGCCCGCTACAACAACACATTCATTCAGGCTGTTGGCATCGGCAGCCTGACCGACTGCTTTTCCGGAATTCAGCATCTGGTTTTTGAGAAAAATGACGTGTCACTGGTCGATCTGGTTCGCATTCTGGACACCAATTTTGAGGGGCATGAACCCCTGCGCCAGAAGATGCTGAACAAGGTTCCCCGGTATGGAAACGATCTGGATGAGGCGGATGACATTATGGTGAAGATTTTTCAGGCGGCATTTGATGCCATCGACGGCCGGCCCAACAGCAAGGGCGGCCAGTACCGCCTGGAAATGCTGCCCACCACCAGCCATGTCTATTTTGGCTCGGTGATCGGGGCCATGCCGGATGGACGAAAGGCCGGAGCGCCGTTGTCCGAAGGAATTTCTCCGGTTCAGGGCGCGGATCGCAATGGACCGACTGCGGTCATCAAGTCGGCCGGAAAAATGGATCAGGTCAAAACCGGGGGGGCCCTTTTGAACCTGAAATTCACCCCGGCGCTTCTGGCCGGGGAAGACGGTATCACCCATCTGTCCCATCTGGTCAGAAGCTATTTCAAGCTGGACGGCCATCACATTCAATTCAATGTGGTATCCGCGGATCTGTTGAAAAAAGCCCAGGCCCAACCGGATCAGTACCGGGACCTGATTGTTCGGGTGGCGGGATACAGCGATTATTTCTGCGACCTGACATCCGCGCTTCAGGACGAGATCATTGCCCGGACCGAGCATCAGTCGTTTTGATGTGGATTTCAGTATCCAGGTGACAGGCTACAAAATGACCATCATCAGAAGCATTGGCCAATGATTTCAGCTCCGGGGATTCAGCCCGGCAGACATCGAGGGCAAACGGACACCGGGGATTAAACCGGCATCCGGTGGGCGAGATGATGGTGGATGGCATTTCGCCGGATATGGCCAGGCGGGTTTGTCTGGCCTTTGGCCAGGGGACCGGTATGGCGGAAATCAGGGCTCGGGTGTAGGGATGAACCGGATTTTGATACAGGCGCTCCGCGTCAGCCATTTCCACAATTTTTCCCGAATACATGACCGCAATCCGGTCTGAGATGTGTTTGACAACAGCCATATTGTGCGCAATAAAAAGATAGGAAAGTCCCATATCCTGCTGAAGATCCAGAAGCAGGTTCAGTATCTGGGACTGAATGGACACGTCCAGTGCCGAGACAGGCTCATCGCAGACGATCAGGCTGGGTTTCAGGGCAATGGCCCGCGCAATGCCGATCCGTTGACGCTGACCGCCGCTGAATTCAAAGGGAAACCGGTCCATGGCGCTGTCCGGCATACCCACACGATCGAGCAGATCCCGAATGGATCGCCTTCGATCTTCAGAAGATCCGATTCCGTGAATGATAAACGGCTCTTCCAAAATTTCGCCGATGGTCTGGCGGGAATCCAGCGATTCATACGGGTCCTGAAAAATCATCTGAATATGTTTCCGAATCCCGCGAAGTTGTTGCCGGTTCAGTTGCGACAAGTCCCGGCCCATGAAGTGAACGCTGCCTGCCGTCGGCTTTTCAAGATGTAGAATGGTTCTGCCTGTTGTGGTTTTGCCACACCCGGATTCTCCGACTAACCCGAGTGTTTCACCGGTTCCGATGGCAAACGAGATATCATCCACGGCGTACACATATCCGGTTTTTTTTCGAAAAATGCCTGCCCGAATCGGGTGATATTTTTTCAGATTGCGAACGTCCAGAAGAGATGAATTCATTATCTTAATAGCTTTAGCAGCAGTCCGTAGCGAAGTGTTTTTCCCAGACCGACCCAGAACAGGAATGGAATCCAATGGATTTTCAGAACCCCGGCCAGTACGGTGAGCGGGTCTCCGATAAACGGGGTCCACGAAAAAAATAAAATTGGTGATCCCCATCGACGGATCGCGCTTTCAGCCTGAATCCATCGATGGGGTGATTTCGAATTGGCCGCACCGTTCAATTTTTGACGTCCCCATCGCCCGATTCCATAATTCACAGTCGCACCCAGAATATTTCCAATGGAGGCCGTAATCAGAATGGCAATCGGATCAACGCCGGAGACTGCCAATAATAAAACAGCGGCCTCTGATCCCAGTGGCAACAGGGTTGCAGCCAGAAAGCTGATCAAAAAAAGACCGGCCAGTCCGGTCTGGAGAATCCAGTACTCCATTTTTTCAGCCTTCAGCCTTTCCCCTATTTCCCATTTTCCTTCAAATGCCGAAGCAATTCGTCAACGGATTTCCCGCCCGGTGCCAGGGCCATTGGATTGATCTCAAGAAGGGATTCCCACGCCTGAATCGCGCCCTCCCGATCATTTTTGTCATGCATCAGAACCAGTCCCCGGTTGAACCGTGACGGCTCATGCCGGGGATCGACGGCAATGGCCCGATCAAATGCATCAAGTGCCTGATCCAGTTGTCCGGCTTTCCGGTACATGGTTCCCATATCGGTCCAGACATTTGCATTGTTCGGATCCCGCGTCAGGGCTTTTTGGTAGGCATCAATGGCTTTTTCATGGAGTCCGGCATCAAAGCAGGCATTTCCCAGTTGAATCCATGCCGCCACATCATCCGGATGCAGTGATGCGGCTTTTTCAAGTGTGGCGATCGTGGACGTGGTCGCTTCGGGTGGCGTTACTGCCAGATGCTCCCCGGTTTCGGTATGTATGTCCTTGGACTTGTACACCGTCAACATCACGCCGGAAAAAAATCCGGCGACAAATGCCGCTGCAGTCACCCAGATCAGGGTTTGTTTTTTCACCATATCACTGGCGGGTTGTCTGGATTTTGTCATTTTGATCCTTTTCTGTTTTTTGCTGCTGGCTGAGCCGAAAATCATTCAGATCGATTTTCAGAATAGGGGCCGGAATTTTTTCGGATGTCAGATAGATTGCGGTTCCGTTAACTGAAAAACAGATGCCTTCCGGCTGATTGAGTTCTGGAAGTGGAATCGTCAGAAACGGCCGATTCATCGCGCTCAACCAGCTTTCATTCATTTGACGGCTGAACAGATGTATATTCCGGTACGTCAGAACAACCGCCTGTCTGCCGCTGGGTGAAAAATCCATGGCAGTGTTATAGCCGCCGGAAGCGCCATAAGGATAATAGGATTGTTGAATCGGAATGGATAGAATACTTCCCGCACGACGCGCGGTTTCGACCCAGGTTGAACCGGTCAGGTGAAGCGGAAGTTCATAAAGCTGAGGTGGATGATCCCGTTTGCTCAACAGAAATATTTTGCCGGCTGATGGATCCACCGCAACCGACTCACAGTCTCTGGGGCCATCTTCATACTGAAATGTCAGAACCGCTGACGGTGTCACAGCCTCAGGTAGTGGACGTACGGGTTCCGGAATCACAATCAGACGGGACTGCGATCGCGCAGCCATGTTGTCACCGGTGTCGGCGATGATCAGATAGTGTCTGTCATTAATGGTAAACGACCCGATATCCTCCCAGTCCACATTGGATGCATTTTCGATACGAATCGTTCCGATGACTTGTCCGGTATTATCGATCAGATACAGCTCCGGCGGGTTGCCGCTGTCGTTTAACACCCAGAATAGATTGTCTGCATAACCCGAAGCGGCCATACCACTGATCTCATTCAGTCCGGGATCCAGAATCTGACCGGTTTGTTCAAAGATACGATTCGGTTGAGCGGAGGGTTCATCTGCCATGGCCGATACACAGAACATGATGACCAGAATCTGAAAGATCCGTATAGGCCAGATTCGATGATGCTGCGGTTCACTCATTTTCTGTTGATACCATTTCCCGGACGTTGAATTCCAGGCGCCACTGGCGGTCATCCAGCCGGGAAATGCACCAGATTTCCAGTGTCCCGATCTCGGTTGCGCGTGTTTCCAGCATCACCGGAATCATGTCGCCGGAGTTTCCATCCAGGGCGGTTTCCATTGTGGCTATGGGATCGATATCATCTTCCCAGGATTCGATGATTTCTCCGGCCTGATCCGTTTTTCGGGTGGCGGATCCCAAAAAATCAAACCTGGCGGTTTCGCCGACAACCAGACCAAATTCCCGGTCTTCGATAGCCTGGCGGGACCCTTCTTCCATGCCAAAGGGCGCCACGCAAAGAACTTTGACCGGTTGCGGCATTCCCGGAACAGCGGGCATGGAAGCGGCAATGCCGATATAATAGGTTTTGTTCAGGCCGCTGCGAATGCGAATGCCATTACCCTGCCTGGCCAGGCCATAGCGGGCAGCGCCCCGGGCAACCGATCGGTCCGGATCGATAGCCGGCAGTTCCCGGATGGATGCGGTCTGTGTCGTATCCGCCCATGTTTTCAGGCAATTCAGAACCCGATTTCGAAGCGCCTGCGATTTCATGACACCGCCGTTGAACAGAACAGCCGTGGGCAGGATGGGTCTGTCAGCGGCTTCGGAATTTTGACGGAGAAATGTGGCCAGATGCCGGGTGATGGCCGGGTCAGATTCATAGGAAAGCCCCATTTCCTGAATGCCGACTGACTGTCGGGTCTTAACCGGAACGGTCCATTCACAGACCGGAAAAAATCCATCCAGAAGAATCTGATTCACGGTTTCGGGAGTCAGGCTGGATTGAATGGTGCCGGCAATCAGACCCCGGCCCCGACCCAGAATGGTGACGGGATAATCAGCGGGATGGTCTTCTGAAAGAATTTTTTCCTTGCCTTTACGACAGGCCTGACTGAGAATCGCCATCTGTCTGGCATCCAGACGGATGTTTTTTTGAGCCATTTTCCCGGCAATGGCATATCCCAGCGCCAGATCCATGTTATCCCCGCCGACCAGCAGATGATTGCCCACGGCAATTCGCTCAAGCGTCAGGTCTCCATCTGCTTCCCCCACCTGAATCAGACTGAAATCACTGGTTCCACCGCCAATATCGCAGACCAGAATCCGGTCTCCCTTATGAACGGTGCGCCGCCAGTTATCACCATAGGTGTCGATCCAGGCATAAAATGCGGCCTGCGGCTCTTCAAGAAGGGTCAGATTTCGAATACCGGCCATTTCGGCGGCCTTGACTGTCAGGTCCCGGGCCACGGCATCAAACGAAGCCGGAACGGTCAGAAGAATGTCCTGGGATTCCATCCGCAGCCGGTCATCGATTCCGTCTGCTGTCGTGGCTATTTCGTGGTTCCAGGCATCAACGATATGCTTCAGGATAGCGGCGGATGCCTCTACTGGAGACCGTTTGATCGTTTCGTTCGACGCCTGCCAGGGCAATATTCTGGCATTGCGGTCCACCAGGGGATGACACAGCCAGGATTTGGCAGACGCAATCAGCCGATTTGGAATTTCAGAGCCCCGGTCCCGGGCAAACTCGCCCACAGCCATTTTATTATCTTTATTCCAGGGCAGTTGAAGCGCTTCGGACGACAGTTCCGCGTCATCCGGAATCAGTAAAAAACTGGGAAGGATATCCTGGTGGGAAATCACACCCGGGCCAGTCAACTGCGGCATCTGAAAGATTTGAATATCAGGCATTCCGCCATCCTGCGGCTGGCTTCGTATATAGGCGACAATGCTGTTGGTGGTTCCCAGGTCAATGCCAATCGTGTATTCAGATGTTTCAGTCATTGCGATCAGGATATTTCAACCTCGGCAGGGACAATCAGGGTGGAATCCAGATTTCCGGAAAGCTCCGGAATGTCTTTTTTCCGGGCCTTCCATCCCCTGTGCCGGATGACGCCATGAAATGGCGGTTCACCCGCCACATTTCCAATCAGTTTGATCATGTTGGTATCAAACCCTTTTGAAAGAGAGATTGAATCGCCTTCTTCCTGTTCCAGTACAGGCTGGGTTTTGACAAAGCGTTCCATGACTTTCTGACAGTTTTCGTGAATGCTTCGAACAGCCGCACCGATCTGTGCATCATCATAGCTGTCCAGATTTTCATGAAAAAAATCCACCAGGCGCCCTTCCCGCTGAAACAGGCCCAGCAGATGAAGAAACATGCGGCGATCATGATTTTCCTGAAACTCCCGGTCGACACCTGGTGGCTTCTGAAGGGACTGGGACTGAACATCCGATTTGGGCGATGCCTGTGGAAATGATTCGGTCAGACGTTTTTGTACGGATTGATACAAGAGGCTCGCCCATATCATCAGAAAAATTGCAAATGAAGGGGCCGCCCAATAAATCAGCTTGCCTTTTAAAAGATCCATGAAAAACCGGATGGAATCGACGGTATTCAAGGCGTCCGGTGATCCGGATGCCACAGACAGTCGATCTGCCATCCATTGAAATCCCACATAACTCACTGCAGCGGTTAATAAAAACAGAATCAAAAAATAACCGAAAAAAAGTCCTTTGATGCGAACGGACCGCCGCACGCTGTTTTCTTTCATGCCAACTCTCCTGGAAATCTGGATATTCTTTATAGCCCCTTGTTCTGTGTGCCATCATATGATAATGGATGAAGCAGGAAAAGGATTTTTTCAGTTTGAAATGAAAATAACACGTCATGATCTATCGCGGTAATCGTTCATAAATCATACATGGCTTCACATCCAGATATGAAAATAATTATTACCGCTTTTATTCTGACTACTGACTACTGTTTTTTGCATTTTTCCGGTAAATTCCATGCAATCAGACTATACCCCAAAACATAAAAAATTTATATATCGATTCGATTTTGAAATCGGCTATTTGGTCAAAAGCCCTTGCAGAGACTGCTATCGCCAGAAAGATATCCCCAAATGCATCGACCGGTGC